>JAEEGL012840688.1_pt1 | contig 18332 bp, 10 predicted proteins | sample 9134231 | NCBI WGS metagenome assembly JAEEGL01 (sample SAMN16246548, study PRJNA631951) | gut metagenome | biome: gut microbiome; feature: rumen; material: fiber-attached | host: Bos | place: Iran: Karaj | collected 2018-10 | reverse complement strand
GCTTTTATGGGAGGGCAAAAACATAAACCCTTAAAATTAATTATCTTTATAACTTCCGAACTATTCCCTGTGCAACACCGAAGATTTCGAGTTTTTCTTTTGGGTAAATATTGGGTTAATTTGAATTTGCCGGCTCAAGCCAGACTTTATTATCTTTTTTTCTGTAAGTTTTAAGGGTAAAACCCCCGTCAATATATGCGATTACGACATCACCGTTTCTTGCTTCGCTTGATTTTCTGACAACGACTTTGTCTCCTTCAAAAATTCCGAGGTCAATCATTGAATCTCCACTGACTGTGAAAATAAATGTCGAGGGAGAATCTATTTCAAAGGCTTCATCAAGCGAAACTCTTTTTTCTATTGAATCTTCCGCAACCGAAGCAAAACCTGCTTTGACTGTTGAAGAAAATTCAATTGCTCCGAACAGTTCTTTTGAAATCGAAAATCTTCCGTTTTTCTCGTCAAGAAGTCCATACTCTCTGAACTTGTTAAAATACTGCCAGACGGAGTTTTTATGTTTAAATCCGAATTCCTGAGCAAGCACTTCAAAGCTCGGAAGGATATCTTTTCCGTACTTCGACTTTAATTTCTCAAAAAACTGTTTTTGTTTTTCAGTAATCATATTTTTATTATAGACAATTGTCTATAAAATATCAAGTGTGTAAATTGAAATTTTTATAATATCTCTTCCATTGAGTCTTTACAGATAGAAATGGCTTTGTCTATTGTTCTCTCGTCAATTATTAAAGGCGGATTGAAATAGAGAACATCTCCTAACGGTCTTAAAATCAAACCTTTTGAGAGTGCTTTTTTGTAAATTTGATAACCTAACCTTAATCTAGAATCAAATCCCTCTTTTGTATTTTTATCCTTTACAAGTTCAATAGCGTTAATCAGATTCAAATGTCTGATTTCTCCGACATTTTTGTGATTTAAAAAGGTTTCGTTTAATCTTTCGTGGAGATATTTTGCTCTTTCTCTCGATTTTTCGATTATATTATCTTCTCTTAGAATCTTTTGAACGGCTAAAGCTGCGCTGCAGCCTAACGGATTTCCGCTGTATGTATGGCTGTGCATAAAGGCTTTGCCCTCTAAGTAGTCTGCATAAAAAGCATCATAAATTTTTTGTGTTGTAACTGTAATAGACATAGGCATATATCCGCCCGTTAAACCTTTCGATAGACACATAATATCAGGAGAAACGCCTGCGTGGTCAAACGCAAACATTTTTCCTGTACGCCCAAAACCAGTTGCGATTTCATCGGCTATCAAAATAACATTATATTCATCGCAGAGTTTTCTTAATTTTGTGAGATATTCAGCCGGATAAATTCTCATTCCTGCGCTTCCCTGTAAAAGCGGTTCTACAATCATTCCTGCGGTTTCATTTCCGTGTTTTTTAAATTCTTTTTCAGCTTCAACAAAACATTCAACTCCGCAGTTTCCTCTGCATTTGCCATATGGGCAGCGATAGCAGTCGGGGGCTTTTATTCTTATTGTATCCATAAGCATCGGCTTATAAATCTTTGCGTATAAATCGAGTGTCCCGACAGAAAGTGCACCGATAGTTTCTCCATGGTAGCCGTCTGAGAGACACATAAATTTTGTTTTTTGAGGGTTTCCTGTCTGGTAGTGGTATTGAAATGCCATTTTGAGTGAGCATTCGACAGAGGCAGAGCCGTTATCGGAGAAATTAAATTTACAAAGACCTTTTGGAAGAATTTTGATTAATTCTTCGCATAATTGGATTGCGGGCTTATGTGAAAAATTAGCGAAAATGACGTGTTCAAGTTTATCTGCCTGTTCTTTTATTGCCTCATTAATTTTAGGGTTAGAATGCCCAAGAAGGTTGCACCACCACGAACTTACTATATCAATGTATTCTTTCCCATCAATGTCAAAAAGAGAACATCCTTTACCTTTTTCGATAATAATAGGGGGAAGTTCTTCGTAATCTTTCATTTGAGAACAAGGATGCCAAATATATTTTAAATCTTTTTCCTGAAAACTATTCATATAGTGCCTCAATCCCTTCAAATCTGACGTCGGTTTGCCCATGTTCAACTGTTGCAATAATTTTTGTTTGGGTGATTTCTTCTATCATCTTTTTATTATCATGCTCCATAAAATCATAAGAGTCATAAGAGTTTAAAATGATACCTTTTATTGGGATATTTTTATCTCTTAAATATGAAACAGTGAGTCCTGCTGCGTTAATTGAGCCTAACTTTGCATTTGAAACAATAATGACAGAGAGGTTTAACATCTTTATTATATCCTCAAGCATTATTTTTTCTGAGTCATATCTTATCGGACAAATAATACCACCTGAGCCTTCCATCGTGACAAAGTCATTTTCTGAGCATATTTTTTCAAAATCGTGTCTGACTTTTTCGAGTTCTACATGCCTGTTTTCTCCCTCTGCGGCAAGATGAGGGGATAGCGGTTCTTCATAAATATAAGAAACCATTTCATTTGCTTCTTGTTTTAACCCTGCAAAGTTTTTGACGAAAAGTGCATCTCCTGCAACAAGTTCACCGTTAATTCTTTTGTTGCCGCTGACTGCTGCTTTATAATAACCTGATTTGTATCCTAAATCTTTTAAATATTTTACTAAAAGAGCTGAAATATATGTTTTTCCAATGTCTGTACCTGTTCCTGTTATAAATATATTTCTGCTCATAATCTTATTTCAAACCCCATACTTTCAGCCATTTTTATATCAGAATTTATTGTTGCTCCTGTTGTTGTTAACATATCACCTGTAATAAGAGAATTTATTCCAGATTTTAAACATTTCTCTCCGCTGTCTTTTGTGAGATATCTTCCACCTGCAAGTCTAATGAACGATATTGGATTAATAAATCTGAAGATTGCACAGATTCTTAATATTTCATCAGGTGTTAATAACTCGTTGTTCTCATATGGTGTTCCTTTAATAGTGCAAAGGAAGTTTAGAGGTATAGACATAACATTTAAATCTCTTAGGGTTAGTGCTAAATCAATTCTGTCTTCCCAATTTTCACCAAGTCCTGAAATTCCTCCGGAGCAAATTTCAAGCCCGAGTTCCTGTGCGTATTTAATAGTTCGAATTTTATCATGTGTTGTATGAGTTGAGCAAACCGTTTTGAAAAATTTCTCAGAACTTTCAAGATTATTATGTATTCTTGTCAGCCCCGCTTCTTTTAATTTTGTCAAATCATCTTTATCCAATAACCCAAGAGATGCACAGACTTCAAGTCCTGTATCTGTTTTAATTCTTTTGATAATTTTGCAAATCTTTTCTAAATCAGATTTAGTCGGTTTTCTACCTGATGTTACTATTGAAAATCTTAGAACACCTTTATTTTTGTTTTCTTTAGCTGCATTTATAATTGTATCTTCATCAAGTAAGTTATATTCTTCAACCTTTGTATTATAGTGAGCTGATTGAGCGCAATATTTGCAATCCTCTGAACATTTTCCTGATTTTGCATTTATAATTGAGCATAAATCAAATTTATTGCCGCAAAAATGTTCTCTGATTTCATCTGCATATTTTCTTAATTCATCAAGATCAGCGTCAATTAACATTAATGCTTCATCTTTTGTGATTTCATATCCTTTGATAATTTTGTCTTTTAGTTCTATTAATTTCATGATGTTATCCTGATAGTTTAATTTTAAATCAAAAATAATAATATTATTACCCCTATTTCTTATTGAATAAAATATCTTTTTATATTACCATTAGATTTGTGAGTTAATTATCACTATAAAGGAGCATTAAATGACTACAACGAAAACTAGAGGAAAAGTAAAGTGGGGTAAGACTTCTGTTTCAACTGTTGATGAACTTAACAGGTTGATTGAAAGAGTCAGCAAGGCTCAGGAAGTTTATTCAACTTATACGCAAGAACAGGTTGATGCAATTTTTAAAGCGGCATCTACTGCAGCAAATAAAATGCGTATTCCACTCGCTAAAATGGCAGTTCAGGATACCGGAATGGGTGTTGTGGAAGATAAAATAATCAAAAATCATTATGCTTCTGAATACATTTATAATAAACATAAAAATGTTAAAACTTGCGGAATTATCAGTGAAGATAAAACCAACGGCATTAAAACTTTTGCTGAACCTCTCGGAGTTATTGCAGGTATTATTCCAACAACAAATCCGACATCAACAGCAATTTTTAAATCACTAATCTGCTTAAAAACCAGAAACGGAATTATTTTCTCTCCGCACCCTAGAGCAAAAGCTTCAACAATTGAAGCTGCAAAAATTGTTCTTGAGGCTGCAGTTAAAGCAGGTGCTCCTGCTGATATTATTGGTTGGATTGATGAACCTTCAATGGAATTATCAGATGCACTTTTACATCATCCAAAAATTGCTTGTATATTGGCAACAGGTGGCCCTGGAATGGTTACCGCAGCATATTCATCTGGTAAACCAGCTCTTGGAGTTGGTCCCGGAAACGTTGCCGCTGTGATTGATGAAACTGCCGATATTCAAACCGCTGTTTCTTCGATTTTGATGTCAAAATCATTTGATAACGGTATGATTTGTGCTTCTGAACAATCAGTAATTGTTGTTGACAGTGTATATGAACAAGTTAAAAAAGAATTTGCATATAGAGGTGCATACATATTAAATCAAAATGAACAGAAAAAATTAGCTGATTTGCCTTTAATTGATCCTAAACGTGACAGTGCAAACCCCGGAATTGTTGGTCAGCTTCCTGTCACAATTGCTAATCTTGCCGGTTTTAAAGTTCCTGAAAATGCAAAAATTCTTCTTGCTGAACGTCCAAAAGTTGATTGGGAAGATCCTTATTCAAGAGAAAAACTTTCTCCTGTTTTAACTATTTATCACGCTGATGATTTTGAAGATGCAGCTAATAAAGCTTATTATTTGGTAAGTAAGGGTGGCGCTGGTCATACAGCTGTTATTCATACTGATGAACGCTCTCAGGAAAGAATTAATAAATATGCTGATATGATGCCTGCTTGTAGAATAATAGTTAATTCTCCATCATCACAAGGCGGTATCGGAGACTTATATAACTTCAAATTAGAACCCTCTCTCTCCTTGGGCTGTGGCTCTTGGGGCGGTAATTCAATTTCCGGTAATATCGGAGTTGAACATCTTTTAAATTATAAAACTGTTGCTGAGAGGAGAGAAAATATGTTGTGGTATAAAGTCCCTTCAAAAATTTATTTTAAACGCGGTGCAATTGATCTTGCTTTGCGTGAATTAAAGGATAAAAAACGTGCCTTTATCGTTACAGACAGATTTTTGTTTGATTCAGGCGCAGTAAATAATATTGTTGATATTCTTGAAGAAATTAATGTTGAATATCAAATCTTCTTTGGTGTTAAACCTGATCCAACCATATCAACCATTAATCAGGCTATGTCTATGATTAAGGAATTTGAGCCTGATGTTATTATTGCTCTCGGCGGCGGTTCACCTATGGATGCTGCAAAGATTATGTGGCTTATGTATGAACAGCCTGATACTAACTTTGATGATATTTCAATGAGATTTATGGATATCAGAAAGAGAATTTGCTCAATTCCTGAACTTGGTAAAAAAGCAACTATGGTTTGTATTCCTACAACGTCAGGTACTGGCAGCGAAGTCACTCCGTTTGCAATCATTACTGATGATGAAAGTCACGTTAAATATGCAATTGCTGACTATGCACTGACACCTAATATGGCTATTATTGATCCTAATTTAGTTGATAATATGCCAAAAGGTTTGACTGCTGCATCAGGTATTGATGCTCTCGTTCATTCAGTTGAAGCTTATGTATCTTGTATGGCAACGAATTTCACAAATTCAAATGCCTTAGAAGCTACTAAACTGATTTTTAGATATCTTGAACGTTCTTATACTCTTGGTGCAAAAGATCCGCTTGCAAGAGAAAAAATGCACTATGCCGCAACAATTGCTGGTATGGCATTTGCTAACTCATTCCTTGGACTTTGCCACTCAATGGCTCATAAGTTAGGTTCAATGTATCACGTCCCTCACGGTGTTGCTAATGCTCTTTTAATCAGACAGGTTATAAAATATAATTCAACAGATGCTCCTCATAAACAAGCAACGTTTCCTCAATATAAATATCCTTCCGCAAAGAAAAAATACGGTCAGATTGCTGATGAACTCAATTTGGGTGGAAAGAATGATGATGAAAAAGTTGAATTGTTATTGAAGGCAATAGACGATTTAATGAAGAAAATCGAGCTTCCAAATTCTATTAAAGAGTATGGTATTGATGAAAAGACATTTATGGCTAACCTTGATGAACTTGTTGAACTTTCGTTTGACGACCAATGCACAGGCGCAAATCCCGCTTATCCGTTAATGTCTGATATAAAACAAATCTTCCTTGATGCATATAAAGGAAAAGTATAAAATACATTCGGGGATTGAGGAAACTTAATCCCCGTTAAATTTAAAGAAACAGTTATGAATAATAATTCAATATTTTTAAAAAGAGAAGTGTTATATAGGATAGTAAAAGCCTTTTTATCTGATGATTTTGAAAGAAATACAAGGCTAATTCCTTTTGACATGCGTCCAAAAGGTGCTGAAGTCCCCTATCGCTGTTGTATATATAAAGAACGTGCAATTCTTAAAGATAGAGTTATAGCAGGACTTGGGTTTGCTATTGAAGATGATGATGAAACAATTTCTCTTATGGATTATGCCAAACGTGCACTCGAAAGAGAAAAACCCGAAGAAAATCTTTTAACTGTACTCGGTGCAGCCTGTAAAGGTTGTGTACCAAAGAGAATTTATGTTACTGATTTATGTCAGGGTTGCGTAGCAAGAGCTTGCGTTTCTGCTTGCAAATTTGGTGCAATTGAAATAGTTAATGGCAAAGCAAATATTGATTCATCTAAATGTAAAGCTTGCAAAATGTGTATTGATGCTTGTCCTTACAATGCAATTGTAAAAGTTGCAGTTCCTTGCGAGGATCATTGTCCGGTCAGTGCAATTCAGAAAAATCAAGATGGTACGGCAAAAATAGATTTTGAGAAATGTATTTCTTGTGGTAAATGTGTTACACATTGCCCGTTTGGTGCAGTACATGAAAAAAGTCAATTAATAGAAATTTTAAAATTATTAAAGGCTAAAAAGGAAATGTCTGTTATGTTTGCACCTGCAATAGTATCACAATTTGATTGCTCTGTTGCTCAGTTAAAGAGTGCAATTAAACAAATAGGTTTTTCTTATGTTTATGAGATAGCGCAAGGTGCCGATATTACAATTAAAAATGAGGCTAATGAATTTTTATCACGTATGAAAAACGGTGAACCCTTTATGACCACATCTTGTTGTGCCGGTTATAATGAACTTGTTAAAAAACACCTTCCGGAGATTAATGTTTATAAATCAGAGACCAGAACTCCGCTCTTTTATACTTCTAAAATTGTTAAAGCTGACCATCCGGATTCAATTAATATTGTTGTATCACCTTGTGTTGCAAAGAAACAGGAGTCTAAATCTAACAATAATGTTGATTACGTTATAAGCGCTGAAGAATTAGAGGCTTTATTTAGAGGATTGGATATTGAACCATCTAAATGTCCGGAACTTACATCTGATGTTCAACCGTCAAAACAGGGGCGTTCTTTTCCTGTATCAGGCGGTGTTGCTCAGTCAATCGAATTTGCTGCTGATTTTAGCATTTGTTCAAAAATTATCAACGGTATTAATAAAGATACTATAAGAAATTTAAGAAAATATGCAAAAAGCGGAATTTGCGAAGATGCAAATCTTGTAGAAATAATGTGCTGTGAAGGTGGTTGTATAAGGGGTAATTCTGCTATGGCTGACACTAAAACTGCGGTCAATAGAATACAACAACTCTCTCAACAAAGCAAAGATATTGAAATTACTACTGATTAAAAATTAGTTATTTAAAGGCAATATTTTTTCCTCAAATGTTTTTATATATTTACGAGGAGTATAATGTCTTTAGAGAGCGTAAAAAATTCGTTTATAAAACATCTTACTGACAAGTTAGATAAAAATTTATTCGGTAAATTTAATCCCGAAGATATGAGCTTGTTTGAATTAATGTCAGAATTAAATACGTTTTTGTCACAAGATGCAAATATGGATGTTTCATTATTCTCGTTCTCAACAAGTCAAATCGAAAGCATTGTTCATAATATTTCACTTTTTAATCAGGAAGGTGAAGATGCTGTTAATGATAAAGTTGCAACTGGCTATTTCGAAGGCGATAAACAAGAATTAGGAATGTATGAATTATATTCCGAAATTTTCAAAGATGAAAATGTAATCAATATGTTTGATTCAGATGGTGATAAGCAACTTTCTGAAGAAGAAATGGCTACTGCAATGCAAAACATTGCAGCAATTGATGGTGTTAGCAATGAAGTTTCATTAAAAGATTTTGTAGGACTGCAGTCTTTTATACAAGATTTTGTAGCAAATCACCCTGATTTAGAAGGTGAAGAATTAGCCAAGGCACTTCTTGAATCAATCAATGGTTTAGATGGTGATTTATCACAATTATCTATTGATGACTTCCAAAAACTAGGTCAAAAACTTGACGAAATGGGGCTTTTAGGTGGAACTCAACCTACGACTACAGATGATCTCGTTCAGCAATTACAGCAAACTTTCTCACAAGTTCCTTCAACATATAGTTCAGGTGCATTCCAAGGTACTTCATTAAATACTCACGATAGTAACTATACAGGTCCTTCAGGTGAATTAAAATCTCATGAAATGAGAGATGCTGTAGTTAATACTGATTCTGAAATTGCAGGACTTGAAAATCAAATTGTTGAACAAAATAATTTGAAACTTGAAGCTGCTAAAGCATCATCTGCATATTTTGCTGAAAACAAGTATGATGAAAAAGTTTCAAGCTTAAATTCAATAATTAATGATATTAATACATATAATTCTACTCTTACAACAGCAAGATCTGATTTACACGAAACCCAATATGATTTGAATGCAGCAAAAGTCGAATTGGAAAATCTTCAAGATCCGGTTGTATTTACAGAATATGCTGATGAAATAAATCAATTAAGAGAACAATTGCAAAATGATGTCAGAACTTTAACTGAAAAAGAACAGACACTTACACAAACAATTCAAGATACGGAAAATAAACTTTCACAGGCTGAAACTAGCAGAGATGCACTCCAGACAGAAATTAAAACAATTGAAGATAATAATCCTGATGCCGAATCAAAAGCAAAAATTGCACAATATAATGCTAATATTGAACAATTACAAAATCAAATCAATACTAAAAAGGCAACTAAAAAGACGCAAGAAGATCAATTAACAACTCAAAGAAAACAAGAAATTGAAGATTCTAATGTTTATGGTTTGGCTCAAGCTTACAGACAAAGTGAATTTGTTAAATTCATGATGGATTATGCAATTAATCCTGCAACAAAGGCAAAATATGATGATGCTCACGCTAAGAATCCTGGTGCATATTGTGCGATATTTACAAGCGATGTCAGCGAAATTATGTATAGTGAAACATTGAAAAGATTAGGAATTGATCCTAAAACTATGCAAACATATGGTGACCAAAACAGTTCTTCTCAAGGACTCTCTGGTGATCAAATGGCAATGACCGCTTCTGCATGGGGTGATAAACTCCAGCCTGCTCTTCAAGCACTAGGTATGGCAGGTAGTGCAACACTCCACTTAGATGGTATGTCTGAAGCACAAAGAGCTGAATTAGTCAGACAAGGTAAAATTTATCCCGGTATGACATTCGAATACAATGGAGGATACCATACAGGATTTATTGAAAGCATAAATAAAGATTTAAGCTGGAATACAATTGAAGGCAACACTGCAGTTAAATATTCAGATGGTACTAGTGAAAGCGGTACTGTCGGCTCACATAAACGTGATGCAACTAATATGCGTATGTATGCGGCAACAGATTCAACATTAAAAGCATTAATTTGGGCTTATCAAGCAGGCAAAATTACTAAAGAACAATTGCAAGCTATGACCTATGCTCATCAATATTCAACAGTTGCGTAATTTATCATTTATTTTTTCTTTTGATAATACGAGGATACTCCGAGCAAAATAAAGCCGATTATTACAAATGCAAGAAGTTTAAATATTGAATCAATGTTATAAAGGTCTATTAGTATTAATTTGGCCAAAAGTATTAAAATCAAAATAATTGATGTATGCTTCATTGAGACAATATTTTTAAGAATACCTATTGTCAAGATGATTCCTGAATATACAATTAAAAGAGTCGTTAATATTAACGGTATTGTCTCTTCCGGAAGAACATTTTGAAACATACAATTTATTTGAGGAACAAGTGCAAACATACCTATAATAACGGCAAAATAATTGAATATGTTATCTTTTGATTTGCCAAGATATAATGTTAATGCAAGAAGTGCAAGATATGCCGAAAACTTGATATTTAAGAACGGTACAAAATTAAATTGATTATATGTCAAACATTCTGCTGTAATCAAAATTATTGCAGAAATTCCGTAAAAGATATAGCAAAAATACATTGAAAATTCTTTTAAATCTTTTGATAAAAGTTTGTATGAATGTAGCGAATAAATTGCTGCGATGATTGAATTAATATAAAGTTTTGAATGGCTGAAGGTTTCTTTTGTGTTGAAATAGAACGCTGCATATATATAAAGAACACTGAACCCGAGCATTTTGAGATTGACAGACAGGTAATTATCTTGTTCTTTGAGTCTGAGTCCTGCATAAATCGTTGTTCCGGCTGTAACAAGATATATAAGAAGAACAATTATCGGGTCATAAATTATTTTATCTGTCATAAACATTGTCTGATAATTAATCATAAGGTAGATAATTGCAGGAATGATAAATACAAGAACATATTTTTGAAGCATTGAATTTTTTAATTTTAAGTAAATTTCTGCGACAAGATATCCCTCGACAGCCCATGCAAGTCCTATATATGGTGCTCTTACAAGATAATATGTCATAAAGAGTAAACATATTAATGCACTTTGAAGGCTTGTCAAAGATATTTCTTCGTTTTTTGTCTTAAAAAAGTAATATATGGCTGTGTATGCAAGACCAACACCAAATATAGTCAGACCGATAGGTAATAAATCCGTAAATTTGAAGATTTGGTTTGTGATATATATAAGTGCTGCAAAGTTAAACCACCTTAATATTTGTGAATTATCCTGTTTGTTTTCCTGAATCGACGTTACAATGTCATAAACTATATATAAGAGCCAAAGAATAATCGGATAAACGATTAATACATTACCTCTATAGGAAAATATTGCAAGAGTGATGATAGTCATTAATATATTTGCGCAGTTAATAAGATTTTTGCTTCCGTTCTTATATGTATATGCAATAGAAATTAAATTTAAGGCTATCAGGTAGCCGAATAAGATGTTTATTGAAACATCATGACTAAATACAGCAGGATTTAAATAACCGCCGAATAAACCGATTGCAATCGTCGCAAATGATTTATTATTTTCTGACATAATAAACGAAATAATTGCTGTTACAAATGCAATAATAAGTGCAGTCAGAATTGGGAAAAGATGATAATAAAAACATCCGAAATAGGTTGATAGTAAAAAGCCTGCGATTGAAACACCGCCAAGAATTTCTGCTGTGACCTTAACCTTTTTGTTATACATAAATATTGAATAACCGAGAAGTCCGACAGATACTAAATAACCCAATGTAATATTTAGCTGCGGAGTAAATTCAATATAGTTGCTTGATAATTTTACTAAAAAGCAAATAGCAATAACGAGTGCAATACCTCCGATTTTACTGAAAATATTACCGATAAAGAGATTTTCGATATCAATTTCTTTTTTTGGTTCTATATCAATATCGGGATCATATTGAACTTGTTTAACAGGAGTATAATTGTGTCTTTCTGCTTCCTTGTTTTCTCTCTCAGGCTGCTCTGAGGGTTTGTGTTCATTTGTTTGCACTATATTAGATTGAATAGGCTCAGACTGTATCACTGGATGTATATTTGTCTGTTTATATTCTTCTTGTTCAATATGTTCTTGTGTTTGACCTTTTTGATTTTCTAATTCTTTAATTCTTTTTAGTAGTGACTTTATTTGAGAGTCTGTATCTCTTTTAGCATAATTAAATTGATTTGATAAAATATCAATTTTATTTGAAAGATGCATAAATAGAAATATGAAAAGTATTGCTATAATTGCTGCAGCCATAATTTATCCTTGAGTTATCTAATTAAATCAATTTTTATTATAAATAATGACCACTATATTAACAAATATTCAATAGTTTTTAATATTTGCTTTTTTTATGTTTGAACATTTACTATCTTGTAAAAAATTAGATATTGAATTTTTTCATTAAAAAAAAGAGCCGAATTTCTTCGGCTCTTTTTATACTTTAATTATTAAAGCTGGAAGTCAGGTTCTGCAGGAAGAACTTCGGGAATGTCTTTAATCCATTTCTTAGCATCTTCGCTTGCATTCTGCCAGTTAACTGATAATAAACCTCTTTGAACCCAAATGAGTTCTTTAAAGAATTCATATTGTGAATTGAATGCATCAAGTTTTGCATCAAAATACATATTTTGAGCATCCTGAAGCTGGCTGACAGAAACTTTACCCATTAAATATTTAGCTTTAACTGTTTCATAGTTTTCATCTAAAGCGAACATAGACTTATAAGATTTTTCAATCATAAAGTATTTTGAAATAGCTCTGTTTACAACAGATCTGACTTTCATTTCGATTTCAGATTTAACTTCATCCATATAAGTTTTGAGTTCGTTGAGTTCTGATTTTGCTCTTGCAATTTCTGCAATCTTATGACCGCCTTCAAATGGTTTCCACTGAGCAGCAATCAAAATTCTGCCTGATGTTTTATCTAAACCTAAGTATGGTGATGAATTATAAATTGCATTATAATATGCCGGACCGTATCCAACAGGAGCCTGAGCGGCTGCAACAGCGCCACCGACATATTTAATTTGTTTATGACCTTCATCTTCATAAGGAAGGCTTCTGTCAAATTGAGAGCTGTATTCTAAAGATAATTTAGCACTTGGTAATACAAATTTCTGTGCGTAATTACCCATTTCAGCTTTTTTCATTGCCATAGCAGCTTTAAGTTTAGTTGTTTCAGGTGATAAATAAATTACTTCATCAACTAACATTTCAGTAAATTTACCTAATTTTTCAGGGTTTCTGACATGGTCTATAATATTTAAGTCAGAAGTGAAAAATGCAGGGTCTGAAGCTGTAAGAGGTTTAAATGTGAAGTCACTTTTTTGATCAATGTTGAGAAGGTGGCTGAGATGTACCTTAAGGTTCTTATATTCAGCTTGCATACCGAGAAGTTTCTTTTCTGCTTCACTGACTTGGCCTGCCCATTGGAATACTTCTTCATATCCGCATTTGCCTGTTTTTTCTCTAACACGTGCAATTGCATAATTTTCTCTCGTTTCCTGTAAATATTCTTCTTGCATTTTAATCATATTTTCAAGAATAAGAGTATCTATATATAAGTCTGCAGTTTGATATTCGAGATTTGCTTTTGTTAAATCTCTTTCAGCCTTGTCAAATTTAAGTTTTTTATGTTTAACAATAATGTTTGTAACCAAATCAGGAGAATAAAGTACCTGATCGAGTGCCATTGTGAACAGACCTACGTGTCTTGGAACATCAGAATAAGATTCTGCATAGTCATCATTATATTTCTGATAACCTAAATCCATTCTGAACGTCGGTAAATATCTTAAATAAGCACTTGCAACTGATCTTTTTGCTGCACTGACGAGATATTGCTTTCTCTTCATATCAAGGTTGTTTGAATCAAGTGTATTGATTAATAATCCTAAGTCATATACTGTTTTTTGCTTGTGTGAGATAGTTATAGAATTATTTAAAAGTCTCAGAGGCGGAACATATCCGACAGTTTCTCCTGAATCTGAGTTATAATAAATTACTTTTTCATCAAAGAAAGGAAGTTTTTCATTTTTTACGACATTTCCTTGCAAAACGCCATAAATATTAAATGATGTAGCTTCAGCAATTTTCTTATCAGCATCTGCAGTTGAAGTACCAAGCATAGCACCTAAATCAACATCTTCACGTCCTACTGATGAGAAAGAAGGAAGTTTCATATTATTGATTTCTTTATAAAGTTCTTTTCTTTGATCTGTCGTTAAGTTATATAACGGAGTGACAAAAACTGAATCCACATCACTCGATATTTTAGCTAATGATGCATTGATATCCGGTGTTACAGGTATAATAACGAAGTCGAGATTGCAATTCTTTTCCTGTAATTTTTTAGAAATACTTGTACTCCAGTTTTTGTTTGACTTATAAAAGTTATCATTCATTAAAATAGCAGTTTTTTGGATGTTTGGTACTAATTTTTGGAAGGTAACGAAGTCATTTGCTGATTGTTGAACCGGATTAAAGAACTTATCTCCAAAATCTCTTAAACCGTACTGATCAATAGTTACAACATATTTGTTTTTATTATTTTTTCCGGCATAGTATGTACTTGACATATAACCTAAAGAAATAACCATTCTTGCTCTTGAATTAAGAGCCTTATCAGATACTTTAATAGCACCTGCATTTGTCCAATCTCCGGTGAAAACCAAATCTTTCGGAAATTGAGCTTTATAGTCCGGAAGAAGTGAACGTGTGATTGTTTTTTGGAAGATTTTAAGAACCTCCTCATTTTTATCCGATGGTCCGTCAAATACAAAAGCCAAGTCTATCGATTTAGCATTCGGAGATGCTTTGACAGGTCTTGACATCGGATTATTTGGAACTGCGGCTAATGCAATCCCTGTGTATGCATTTAACATAAGCATGCATAACAGCAGTGTAATTATTTTTTTCATAATCCCTCTACTCTAATTTTTAACTAACAAACTAATTTTAATATAAGCAAATTTTTTTCTTCATGATGTTATATGTAAACTTAACAATTATTTAAACCAACTGATTTTTAATATTAGATGTACTAATTTTTAAAAACCTAAATAATAATATAAAAAAATGAGTATACTAAAAATCATATATAAATAATTAATTGAAAACCTATTGTACTGCCATATTAAAAGATATTATGGTTATTTTTATCTTCGTATTATTATATTTGTAAGGAGTGTTGGTATGAAGAATAAAATTTTTAGTTTAATCATTTTTTGTTTGGTTACTTTGTCTTTTAGCTTTGCATACAGTTATGAAGATAATAATGTATATAGAAACAAACTTTTTGCGATATCTCTTCCTACTGATTTAAAAGGCAGTTATGAAATAGAAACAACTAAAGATAGGATATCTGTTTATCATAAAGATTCAAAAAAAGAAGGTTTTGGAGGTTTTGCTTTTGGTATAAAAGCATATAAAAATCCTGCTGACCATGCAAATATGCCAGGTGGTCGTAAAATCGGAGAATTAACTGATAATGACGGTAATTTATACGATATTGTTTTAAAATACCCGACAGATGTTCAATTTGACTATACTAAATCCAAAGAAGCACCTGAAACATATAAAAAACTTTATGATTATGGTGAAAATGTTAAAATTTCACCTGTTAACGGGTCAAGATATTTTAAAAATCAAGGTATGAAAGGTGAAACTTTATATCAGGATATTCTTTTGAAACATAAAAAAGCATTAACTCAGAAATGGAATTCAATAAAACTAGAAGAAGAAAATATGAGTTATATGTATAATATCATTCCTAAAAATAATGTCGGATATACCTATTTTGATCTTAATGTTGACGGAATTGAAGAACTTTTAATTGGTGAAATTGCAAAAGGTGCTTGGAAAGGTGTTATCTATGATATTTATACTATGGTTGACAGAAAACCTGTTCATGTAGTTAGTGGAGGAAGCAGAAACAGATATTTTGCCTGCGACTATTCATTTATTTGCAATGAATATTCATCTGGAGCTAATGAAAGCGGTGTCAGAGTCTATATTTTAGAAGAAAACACAAATAATCTTTTCCCTCAGGTCAGTTTTAAATATGACGGATATGAAAACTCTAAAAGTCCATATTTCATTTCTTACTCTGATGATAAATGGGAAAATGTAACCAAAGAAAAATATAATGAAAGAAAACTTGTTTTTAACAGGTATGAAAGATTTGACTATAAACCCTTAATTAAATTTATCGAAAAAGAATCTAATACTCCCCAAAAAATTCAGGACAGGTATGATTCTCAGAAAGATTATTTTGATTATTCACTTGTTTTGACTGAATATCCGAAAAATTATTACTATACAACAGTCAAAATTAATAAATCTAAAGAGAGAATTTTAATTATCACAGATAAAGTTAATTCAGAGAATAACGCTTATAATGGCTTATTCTATTATTTTGCTTCTAACGGTTTTGTTTATCCTCTGGGATATTTTAAGAGTACGACACCAATTGCGATGTCAAAGAATTATCTTTATATAAATGACGGTAAAAATGATATTAAAATATCTATGTCTGATAAAAAATTATTTTTAAATCAATCTGTAGTTAAAAAAATCAATGAAGATATTTCAAACATTGAATTTGTAACAATCCAAAGTGCAGATAAATTCTCTGGTGACTATGGAGAACCTGCAGGTGATGACATTGTGAAAGTCACAGTTGATGGCTTTTATTTTGAATATCATAAGGCTCAATATAAAAAAGAATATATCAAAAAACTAATGAGAGAATGTATTAATGATGGTGTAAAAACACAGGTTCAAATATATTGCCAGATGGTTAAAAAATTACACCCTTAAAAAGTTCTCACTATATAAAACTGAATATAAATATTAAAAATGGTGGAGACGGAGAGGTTCGAACTCTCGTCCATAACGGGATACACAACAACTTCTACATGCGTAGGCTTGTTATTCTCGTCCGAATAACGGCACAACCCTCCTGATATTCGGATAAAGCAATTATACTGTTGCAAGTCTGATAGTAAAACTTGATTCACTTACTATCAATCAGTGAACTGCGTCTTGCATCCTACGTCAGATTAAACGGCAAGCTGGCCTAACCCAACGGCTGAACTGCGATTATGCAGCAAGAGCTCTAGCTCTTGAAAAATCAGCGACAATTACATTGTCTTTAGCATTTATTTTTTTGCTTGTTGATAACTCGGAACAGCACCGAGGCACGCAGTCATTGCACACCAATCCGTATGTCAAATCCAAAACGTCCCCACGTAAATTTATTCAATTTTAAAGGTACTATATTTCAAATATAACATATTAGATTTTAATTTTAAAGATATTATTGACTTATTTGACATAACATCTTAATTAAGATAAGTTTTATTTATGCAAAAAATAGTACAGTATGTTTTAAATAATAAATTTAATTTTCTTTTAATAATTTGTTGGACATTAATCGTTATACTTGCAGTATCTCGTCATGAACTCTGGTATGACGAAATTCTTGCTTATCATACAGTTAAAACTCTACCATTTAAAGGTATTCTATATAATCTTCAAAGTAATCAAGGACATCCTATTCTTTGGTACGTTGTACAGTTTCCATTCGTTAAGTCAGGCTTTCCTGCCCAAATTATTCAATACCTTGCTTTCTTCTTTGTTTTTGCTTCCGTCTGCTATTTTACCCTGAGAAGCAGATTTAATATTTTAATCAAATTTCTTTTCTTATTTTCTTCAGGTATGCTGTTTTTGTTTCCGGTTCTTCCGAGAAACTATTCTCTAATGCCTATTTTGTTCTTTGTTCTTGCGGATTTATATCCTAATCGCCATAAACGACCTATACTTTATTCAAATATATTAATTCTCTTAAGTCAGGTACATTCTCTTGTGTGGGGTTTTTGTATTATTACCTCTTTTCTTTTTATTATTGAATTTCTCAAAAATACTGAAAATAAGTATATTCCGCATCTTATAGCTTCTATATTGCTAATCGGTAATTTTCTATCTACATTCCTATTCTTTAGAAACTTTATAATGACTGAAAGGCAAGGTGAATTTGTATTAAATATTCATGTAATTAAAGAATTTATAAAATTTATTCCATACCATCTTCATATATCTAATTTCAGCTATTACTTATTTATTTTCTCTATGCTTGTATTTATTATTACTCTTTTTATTCTAAACAAAAAATCAAGCATAATTTTTATCGCTTCATTGATATCATTTGAATTTATATTATTAGTTGTTTATACAATGTATGGTGTTCCATTACAAAAAATTTTCATAATATTTTTAGTGATGATTTTCTGTTCTTGGATAATCAGAGATTCCAAAGGACTTGTTAAATCTATTAATGATGCTGTATT
>JAEEGL012563031.1_pt1 | contig 18332 bp, 8 predicted proteins | sample 9134231 | NCBI WGS metagenome assembly JAEEGL01 (sample SAMN16246548, study PRJNA631951) | gut metagenome | biome: gut microbiome; feature: rumen; material: fiber-attached | host: Bos | place: Iran: Karaj | collected 2018-10 | reverse complement strand
CTTTATTAATAATTTCAGTAGCATAAGCTTTTTCACATGCTTCTAAAATTTGATTTTCACTTATATTTTCTCTTCCGAAAATAATATTATCTCTTATTGAAGAGTTAAATAAAACAGGTTCTTGTTGAACATAACCTATAAAATTTCTCCAATGATTAATATCAAAATTTTTTATATTTTTCCCATCAAATAATATCATTCCTTTATTAGGTTCATAAAATCTTTCAATTAAAGATAAAATTGTAGATTTTCCAATTCCAGAAGGACCAACAATAGCCATTTTTTTATCATGTTCAAAATCAATATTAATATTATTTAAAACAATTTTATCTCCTGAATTATATTTAAAAGAAACATCTTTAAATTCTAAATGACCAATACTATCATTTTTATTAGGTTTTTCTTTTCCATAATGACTAGATTTAACTTTTCTATTTTTTAACTGGAAATAATCTTCACTGGCATTACAAGCTTCAAAAATAGCTTTAATATTAGGAGCAGCTTGTCCTAAAGAAAAGCATCCGAAAATAATAGCAAATATAACAGTAATAACACTTCCAGCTCCAAAATCTTTATTTTCATCTTCTGTTTTTTCTCCATTATTATAAATAAGTCTACTTCCATAACCAACAGCTAAAGAATAAGAAGCATAAATAACAAAAATAATAAAACCAATACCAAAACCAGTTTTATAACCTTGATTAATTCCTGCTTTTCTTGAAATATTTAAAAAATTATTATATCTATTTTTTTCCTCATCAAAATTAGCGAATGAAGCAACAGTTTTAATTTGATATAAAACTTCCTCTGCCATTCCTCCTGCTTTTTCATAAGTTCTCATTTCTGCAGTTCCCTGTTTCATTGCATTTGCCATGAAAAAACCTCCTAAACCTAATAAAGGTAACATTGCAGAAATAACTAAACTTAATTTCCATGATGTTATATATCCTATTATGAAAGATGCTATAAATTGAGAAAATGAACTTAATGCAACTCCTACTTTTGTTCCTATTCCATTTTCTATTATTTTTGTCTGAGATTGAATTTTAGTAGTAAATTCAAATGTATTTGTTTCATCAAAATATGTTTGATCTTGTTTCATTATTGTTTGAAAATAATCAATTTTTATTTTATTTGATAATCTCTTTCCTAAAATTGTCCAGAAAATAACCATTAATAAGGAACCTGCGAAAATTCCAATTCCAGCACAAATAAAATTTACTATTGCAGAATGAATAACTTTTGGAACTTTTTCTTTTGGAATTGAACCATCAAAACCATCAATAACATCTCCTAATAATAAAGATATTAAAGGCATTGATAATCCTGCTGCTATTGAACCTATTATTCCTAATATAAAAAATATTATATCTGATTTATTAGCTTGAATTGATATTAATTTAAAGAAAGAAATTGATTTTTTCTTCTTTTCAAATTTTTTAAATAGTTCACTATCTTTTACTTGTTTTATCTCATTTTTTAAATTTTTTACTTCTCCTTTCACTTGTGTTATTTCTTTTTGGAGATTTGATAATAAGGATTTTATTTCAGAGTCTTCTGATTGTGCTTTTGAATTTAATGATAATGATGTGTCTTCTACTCTCATTTGTATCATTTTTTTAATTTTATTAATTTCAAATAAAATAGTATAAATTAATCATTTTTATTTTGAAAAAAAGGTACTTTTTATTTTTGAGGTATGTTAGAAAAAGGATTATTTATTATGTATTTAAGTTTTTAAATTTTTTTTTTATGGTTTTTTATTATTTTTATTGATTTTTTATCTAATATTTTTTTTTTTATTTTTTTCTCAAAAAGTATGTCGATAAATGATATTTTGATATTTTGGATGACATCAAGAAATAATTTAATAAATAATTATTAATTATTTTATTTTATTTTTTATTTTTAAATTTTTAATTTTTTACAAATTTTCAATTAAATGGATAGTTCAAATAAAATAGTAAAATATTTTTTAGGATTTTCTTTTGTGATTGGAAGCTTATCATATATTTATTATACTTATTTTTCAAAGGATAAAAATGAAAAATATTTAAATGAATACATAGATAAATATCTTGAATCATTAAAATCATATATTTCTCAATTTTCAAATGAATTATGGAAATATAATACAAATTTATTATGTCATCTGAATTTTATTATTAATGAAATATTAAGTAAAGTTAAAGAAATTGAATATCCTTTATTAGATAAAAATAGAATTAAAATATTTGAAAACGAAAAAGAATGGAAAGAACAAATTAAAAAAGATAATGAACAATTAAATTTTATTAAAAATGAAATAATAACAAAATTAATTCCTAAAATTTTAAATATTGAAATAAAAGATATTATTCCAATTTTAAATGATAAATTAATATTATTAAAAGAAAATGAAAAATTTTGTAAATTAATTCCTTACGAAGAAAAAATTATAAATTCAATTATAGAAAAAATTGACGAACAAAAAATTGAAGATAGTTTTTTTTTTGCTTCAGTTAAACAAATAGAATTAAATAAATTAGTTGAACAAAAATTTTCTAATATTGAAAATTTAAATAATTTAAGTGAAATTGAAGATTTTAAAAATAAATTTAAAGACGAATTTATTTATAGATATGGATTCAATTGTAAATTTCTTCCAGAAATAATGATAAAAAAAAATGGTGATAAAGGTGTTTCCTTTAATTTACTTATTAATAAAATAATTTATTGAATTTATAACTTCCTTTTAATGTTATATAAATTTTCAAAATCATTGTGTTAATAAAAATTTTTCAAATATTTTTAGTATAAAAATAGAAAATATTCATATTTATATTTATTTATTATTATTAATGAAAAATATTATAAAATATTAAATTAAATTAAAACAATTAAAAAACTTTATATATTTTTTTTAAAATAAAAATAATAATCTTTTTTGATTGTGTGGTTCTTTTAATTACAATTAAACTTTTTTTTAAATATATACAATTAAAACTGACATTATTTTTATATGAAAGACGTTTTAATTTTACCCTTATTCTCAAATAATAAAAATTAAATAATAAAGAAAATACTTATAATTAATCATAAGAAAGAAATTTACAAAAATTTAGTAGAGCATAAATAATCTTCCTTATTAATTTAAATTTGAAAAAATTTATCCACAACAAAGACAAAATTATTTTTTTTATGACAAAGTGAATAAGGATAATAATTTATAAAAGAAATATAATATTTCAAAGGAATTTCAATTTCATTACATATAAAATTAGTATTTTCTATATAAAATATATTATTACTTTTAAATTGATTAATCATACTAATATTATTTTTTTTATACATATATTTTAATATTTCATTTTTTCCTTGAATTTTAGCATAAGCCAATTGACATTTTTTATCACTATTAAAATTATTCCATTTTTTTCCTATAAATTCATCATAAAAATACATTATATGAATTGGATCTATAAAATTAATAAATCCATATCCTAAATTTGTATTATTTATAAAATCCAATGGAAGATATAATAAATCATATTTTCCTAAAAAATGAACATTTATTTCTTCTAATAAAAGATTTATTGTATATTTATTTGGAATATTTCTTATTATTAATGTTGTTCTTTTATCTTTTAATTTTATCACATTGTCTAAATGAATTAAATTTTTAGATGAATCTAAATGCAATTTTTTCTTTTTTGCATTATTTTTAATTTTGTTTTTTTTTAATTCTTTATAATTTAGATTATTCTTTTTTTTATTGATTTCATTATGATTATCAAAAGAAAAGTTATTATTTACACTTTTGTAACTATTGATAAAATTATTATTATTATTATAAATACATTGATTAAATATTTTCCCTTCATTATTATTATTTATATAAGAAGTATTGTTTGTTGAAGAAAAAAAATTTTGTTTTACTTCAACGAATTTATAATTATAACTTTTATTTTGATTATAATTATAAATTTGAAATGACTCATCATTATCTTTATTTTTCATTTCTATTATAACTCTTGAAATTTCTTTATTAATTTCTTCAAAGTCATCATAATTTTCTTCTAAAATAGTACTTCCTTTTCTATAATTATTATTCGAAAAATACATTGATGCTAATAATTTATTAAAAAATAAAAAACATTTTTTAATCAATTTATTCAAATTTATTTTATAAATAATAAATTTTCTTTAAAATATATAAATATAAAAAAATAAAAATATCATTGAATGAAGTACCACTAATAAATAAATTTTATTTTGAATAAAAGCAAAAATTTATTAATGAAAAATAAATTCTTATTTAAATTAATTAATAAATTCTCTAAAATAATTAGTATCTTCTAAATCAGCTACATCATCATCTTGATAATAAAAACCATTATTTCCATTTCTTTGTTCATTTTGATAATTTTGATAATTATTATTATTTCTTTTATTATTATTATTATTATTATTATTATTATTATTATTGTCGTTATTGTTATTATTTAAATTATCGTTAGTAATTTCAAAAATTTTTTTTGTTATATTTTCAACAGAAGTAAAAAATAATTTTCCTTTATTAATATTTTTTCTTTGATTAATATTAATATCTTTATCAAAATCTCTATTTTTATCATTAAAATTATCTTTATTAAAATTTTTATTATTATTATTATCATTATCTCCAAAAGTATCATTATTATTTTTTCCACAAGAATCATTATTATTATTATTATTACAATTTTGAATAGAATGAACATTTTCTTGATTATTATATTTTTGTTGAGAACTTAAACCTTCTTTCATCATTTCATACAATCTATTTAATTCAACTAAATTATTAATAGTAAAAGTACCATAAAAATGATTATTAATCATAATTTTGAGTGGATTTGAATAAAAACAGGAGTTTGTTGTAATTGATATCCTTGATAATAATGAAAATTATTATTGATAATTTCATGAGTTTTTTCATGAGCACTTAAATTACTACTTTGACTGAATCTCTTAAAGCAACCAGGATAAATACAAGCATAAGGTTTTTCTCCAGTATGAATTCTTAAATGAGTTCTTAAGTTAAAGTCTAAAGAAAATCTCTTTTGACAAATATCACATCTAAATGGCTTTTCTCCTGTATGAACTAATGAATGTCTTTTTAATTTTGAATTATCTAAAAATTTTTTTCCACAATTTTTACATGAAAATAATTTATCTCCATGTGTTAATTTATGCTTTCTTAATGATACTTTGTCATAAAAATATTTTCCACATTCTTTACATGAACATTTGTAATCTTTTGATAATGATTCTTTTTTATTTAATTTTCTTTTTAAATTATTATTTCCTTTTGTTTCTATTGTGGTCTCTTCTTCTATTATTGATATTTTAATTTTGTTGGAATTATTTTTTTTATTCTCAAGTGAGGACTCATTTTGTATTATTTGAGACATATTTTTTTTTTGCTAATAATATGGGAAATTTAATTATTTTTTTTTAATATTGAGTTATTAACGTTTTAATATTATTTTTTTATTTTTTTTGGGTTAAAAAATTCAAAATATAATTATTTTATATAAAAAATAATTTTTTGAACATGGTAAAATTTTAGAATTTTTATAACAAAAAAAGATAATAAATATTTAAAAATAAATTATTTATAAATTTTCAATTTTTTGAGATTGTTCGACAATATCATTAACTGTTTTTTCTTTTTCTTCATTATTTAAAAGTGAATAATTATTATCAGAAGAATATCTCAGAATATTTTTATTACTATTACTAGAAATTAAAGGTAAAAAATTAGTATTATTAGTATCATTAATATTATCATCATAAATATTAAAAAGTTTTTTACTTTTACTTTTCATTTTACTACTTCTAAAAAGAACATTATTATTTTTTTTTCTTTCTTCTTTCCTCATTCTCATTTCTTTAGCTTGTTGTAATAATTCTCTTTGAGGTTTTAATCTTTTTTCAGAACACATTTTTAAATATTTCTCTTGTAAATTTTTATGTATTTTCTGTATATTTTTTATATTTTCATTTTTAACTTCAATTGTACTTTTTAATGTTAATATTTCTGCTTTTAATCTATTTATTTCATTATTATCTTTTAATTCTTGATTTTCTTTTATATTTTTTATTTGTAATTTTTGTTCTTTTATTATATTTAATAATTGATTTTTTTCTAATTCTTTCTTTTCTAATTCTATTTTTTTATTTCTATTTGAAATTTCATTTTCTGTTTTTTTCTTATTTAATAAATCTATATTATCTTCTTGTTTTATTATTATTTTCTCAAATTGAGATAATTTTTTATTTAAATTTAATATTGTATTATTTAAATTTTTTATTTGATTTTCATAATCTAATAATTTTATATTTTTATCACTTAATTTTTGATTTTGTTCTTCTTTTTCTTTTAAATAATTCATTTCTTTCTTTTTCATATCTACTAATAATTTATTTTGATAATCATCATATTTTTTTTCATATTGTGTTTTTATTTCTTCTAATTCATTATTTTTAGAAGTTTTTAATAATTCAAATTGTTCTTTTAATTTCATATAATCATTTGTTAAAGTTTCATATAAATTTTTTGGTACTTGATTGTCATTATTTTCATTTTTAACTTCTTTATTTTTTTCTTCTTCAGAATTTTGTTTTTGATTTTTTTCTAGTTTACTTATTTTATCATTTAAATTATAAATTTTTAATTCTAAATCATTATTCTTTTTTTTATGTTTATCTATTTCTAATTTATATTTCTCTTCTAATTCCTTTTCCTTTTCTTTTATATCTATTGGAGTTTTATCATCTAATAATTTTTTTAAATTTTCTATTTCTTTTGATTGAGAAATATTTTTCTCAGTTAATTTATTTATATCTGAATCTTTAGAAAGAAGTAATTTTTGCAATTCTTCAACATTTTCACTCTAATAAAAGAAAAAATCAAAAAAACTTTCTTACCATTTTCTAAATGTATTTTATAACTTATAAATTTTTAAATATAAAATAACAAAATTAAATAAATATTATTTTTAAAAAAAATGTCTGAAGAAAATGAAAAAGAGAAAAATGAAAGTTTAGAAAATAAAAAAGAAGAAGAAAAAGAAGAGGAAAAATCATTAAAAGAAAAAATGAAATTTTTAGGAGATGCAGTATATGAATCATGGCGTAAAGATTGTGATAGAGTTTTTGAATTAAAAAAAATTGATGAATTATTAAAAGACATAATAAATAAATGTAATAAAATAGAAGAAATAGAAAATTATTTTAATAATAATAATGAAGACTTAGATTATTTCATAAATGATTTTTCAAAAAAAGTAATTGAATATATTTTAAGGCAAAATATTATTTTTGGAGAAAATGGAGATGAAATGGCTTTTCAAGTTTTATTAGATTATATTATTTTTTTTATAAAATATATTTTAAACAATGATAATAATAATAAATTTTATCCAATGATAGAATTAATAAAAGAAATTTTTGATGATTCAAAAGTTTATTATAAATCAAGTATAAATTCAAGAGAGAAAAATCCAACATCAAAAAAGAATATTTCATTAGAAAAATTTAATGAAATGTTTTTAAAAAGAAAATTAAATTTAAATATAAATGAAATAAAAGAAGGAGAAGAAATAGATGTTTTAGTTCCAATAAAAGAAAATTATTATGAAACAAAAGTATGGTCAAGAGGAAAAATAATATCAAAAATAGAAAAAGACTTTTATGTAGAAGTTTTAAACCAAAAAGATTTAATAAAATTTAATATAAATTCATTTGATTATTCTTTAAAAGGTTCAAAAACAAAAGATTGGGAATGGAGAATAAATTTAAAAGAAAATGATATTATAGATTGTTATTCAAGAAGAAAATATTATCCAGCAACAATAATAAAAAGAAATGAAGAAGATAATCAATTAGAATATCGTGTTTCATTTAGAATTTATTTAGATTTGGTTAATAATGATATTGAAAAATATAAAATTTTTTTTCCTGGAAAAGAAATAGAAGAAGAATATGGAAGACAATTTATTGGAGAAGATTCTAATTATGATGAAGATATTTTAGCTACAAGTAAAAGAATAAATATGAAAGATACTAAATTAAATATTGGGGATGATTTGAATTTAATTGATGATAATGATATTTATTATATTGATGATCAAGTTGAAGATGTTTATTTAAATGGAAAAAAAAATATTACTATTGGAAGATATTTTAATTATGAATATTATTATAATTTATTATTAATTGAATTTGGAAATTTAAATGGTTTTGATATTATGATAAATTTTCTAAATAATAATGATAAAAAAGAAGATCATGATAATGGAAAAGTAAAAAAAAATGATAACAGTGAAATTATTAATTTTATTTTTTATATATTTAAAAATGTTATTCAATATTTATATAAACCTCTTGCTATTGAATTATCTAAAAAATTATCAAAAAGTATTTTTGATTATGTTGATAATTTATCAAATAATGATTTAAGAAATATGAAAAAAGAAACTCATGATTTAATGATTGATGTATTAAAATTATATTTAAATATAAATAATGAATTAAATAAAGATAATAAATATTTAATAGAAACATTTGCTTTAAATTTCGCAATAAAAATGTTAAAAACAAATTTTCTAGATAAAAGAACAACTGCAATAAAATCAATAAGTGATTTTATTAAATTATATAAAAATAATGAAGAATTTAAGAAAGTATTAATCGACCTTATAAAAAAAAATAATATAATATATGAAATTTATGGTCCAAATAGTCATGTGCAATTAGTTAGTAAAAGTAAAGAATTAATAGAATTGTTATTGACAAATGATAAACTTTCAGAGGAAGAATTAAGTTTAATTTGGAATGCGACTAAAACTGGAGATTTAGATGAAAAAAAAATAGTTTTAAAAATTTTAAATGAAATTATTTCTTGTAATTTGAATTCTAATGATGAAAATATTAAACTAGTAATTGTTAAAATTTTAAATTCAATTCAAAAAGATAATTATAATTTTAATAGTGATATGAGTGAAGAAGAAATTCATTTAATTTTCAGTTTAATTAATGAATTAAATGACACTCAAATTATAGGAAATTATTTAAATAAATTTATTGATTTTATTAAGGAAAATAGTCAAAGTAAATATGTTAATTTTATTAGTAGAAAAATTTGTGATATTTCAAACAAAGATTCTCAATTAAAAAAAAATATTATTAATCATGCTTTAGAATTCATTGTTGATTCTAAAAATAGTTTTTTGGGTTTTAGATTATTAACTATTTATTTAAATAAATCCAATTTAACTATTGATTCTGATTTATCTAATTTATTATTAGAAAATAATAATCTTTTAAATCTTTTTAAAAAATCTTTTCATGATTATTATTTAAATAAAGACAAAATTGAGCCCAATAATCATGAAAAAAATATTAAAAATAAAATTACATTTTTAGATGTTTTAATTAAAAATGACATTTGGAAAGTTGAAGAAGATTCTCCAATAGATTTTGTTTATAACTTCTTGGTATTAAATAAATACAATGAAAATGATGAAAAGATATTTTATAATTGGATAAATTCATTAATAAGAGAAAAGAAATTTGAAGGAATAGAAGAAAAAATATTTAAATTATTTATTGACAACAAAAATAATTTAAATAATAATATATCAATAGAAGGTTTTAAAACATTTCTTAGAGTATTTATAGAAATAAATGAAAATGAAAATAAATTAGAAAAAGATAATGAAAATAATATAATTCTAAAAGATAATGTATCATCAAAAGATTTAAAAGGATTTTCAGAATTAAAAAGAATAATTTTTGAAAATACAAATAATGAAATAATTACCAGAGGAATAGATTTATTAAATACTTTATTTATGAAAAATAGAGAAAATTTAGTAGATTTATGTTTAGAAGAAATAAATAATTCAAATTCAAATAGTAAAATAATAAATAAATGTATATCAATATTATCAGATTTAATGTATTTAAATGAAGAAAATGGAACAGCAGAAACATCATCTCATATTTCAATTATAAGAAGTGATTTAATAAATTTAATTTGTTTAATAAATTTACCATATAATATAAACAGTCAATTTAAAAAAATAAGTGTATATTCAAATAGTACATTTTATTCTTTTAAAACTCAAATATCTCATATATTAAATTATCATCATGATTTTATGAAATTTGAATTAATAAACCCGAGAATAAAAAATCAAAATGATGATAATATTTCATATATAAATAATGGAAATAATAATAGAATAGAGTTAACTCGTCATGATAATGGCAAAAGTTTAAAATCATTAAATATAAGGAATAATTCTCAAATATATATTTCAACAAATCATTTAGAATTAAAAATTGAAGATAAAAATTTATTAGATAGTAATAATAGAGTGATACCAGAAGCAGAAAAAATATTTAATGATTGGTTCGATTATTATTCAACAAATGATAAAATGACTGCAAATGATATAGCACAATTTATAAAAGATGTAACAAATTCAAGAGAAGAAATAAGAATAAATGATTCAAGAGTTTTAAGTCTAATTAATGAAAAAGAAGAATTAAATGAAGGGTATATTGAAAGAGAAAAATTTGTTAATTGGTATATAAATGCTACTTTAAATAAACCTCAATTAGTTCTTGAAAATATTAAGGCTACTGGTTATAGAGGAGATTTAAAAAAAATTAATGAAGGATTTTATTATGAAAATAATAATAAAGAAAGTATGATTAGATTTATTTTAGGAAATAATAATCAGTTAATTAATGTTTTATTTAATATTATGAATAAAGGAAATATTGATGTTTATTTTTTTGTTGTAGAATTATGTACTAATGATGATATTTATAATAAAATTCTTCAAATCAAAAATTTGAATGATAATATTAATTGGGATGAATTACTTATGAATAATAATTTATATTATTTTTGCTATGTGTGTATTATTATTGAATATTTTATTGAAAATGGAAATTTTAGTACAGAATTTCAAGAATGGATTAAAGTTTTTATCTCTTTTAATGGGTATAAATTTATTATTGATGTTTTTATTAATATTTTGAAAAGAATTTGTAAGAAAGATAATTATGAAAAACATATTGATAATGTATGCTTTGAATTATTAATTAAAATTATTAAATTAATTTATCTTTGTTCGATTAAATCAAATTCAAATAATGAAGATTTATATAAATATTTAAAAGAGGAGAATTTAATAAATAAAATAAATGAAAATTTTACAAATAAAGAAATGTTTTCATTGTTAATGAATATAATAGATTCATCAATAAAACAAAAATGGGAAACGAATATAATAAATGAAATAATTCAATTAATAACACTTTTAATACCAAATATAGAAGATTCATCATATAATAATGAATTAATAAATTTCCTTTTAAATGGTTTAATTTCAGAAAAAGAAGAAACAAGAATTTCATTTGTAAATGCTTTAAAAAGAATGAATAATATTTTAATTACAAAAGAAAAATATGATATCATATCAAAATTATTTGAAGAAATTGGAAATACTATAAATAATAATGATAAAGTAAATGAATCTTTATCTGATTGTTTTATTTATTTATTAAGTATATATAATGAAAAAAAAGATAAATTTTTACTAAATGAAAATTTCGATATAAATTTATTTGCTGAAAAATTAAGAAATGAAATCAATGATGAATTAACAATAAATTTTAAAAAACCAAAATTATCAGATAAAAAATTATTATGTGATTTAACGATATTATCAAAATTAATTGAAATAAATGATTCAATAAAAAAAGATACAAATGAAAATAGTAAACTATTTGAAAATATTTTAAAAAAAATAATTTTTTACTCAGAAGATGAAGAAGAAGAAAAAAAAGAAGATAATTTAGTATCAACATTAACAGACAAAATAACAGAAATAGAAAATAATGAAAAAATGGAATTTATAAACATAGACACAATAAAGAAGATAAAAGAAACGAACAGATCTTCGAATATAGAAATATTAAATTTATCATATAATTTAATATCAAATCTTTTGAAAGAAAATTTAGAAAATTTCAAATTATATTTTTCAATAGAAAAAGAAAAGAAAAATAGTTCAAATAATGAAATAGACACATCAAAAAAATATAAATATGAAAGAAGAAAATTAAATTATGTAGGATTAAAAAATTTAGGTTGTATATGTTATATGAATTCAACAATGCAACAATTTTATATGACACCAACATTAAGATATACAGTATTAAAATTAAATGATAATAAAAAAGTAAATATAGTAAATATAGAAAGATTTAGAAAAAATGAAAAATTAGATGATAATATGTTTCATCAATTACAAAAATTATTTTCTTATTTATTACTTTCTGAAAGATCTGATTTTAATCCTTTTGGATTTACTTATTCTTTTAAAGATTTTGATGGAAATCCTACTAAATTATTTGAACAAAAAGATACTCAAGAATTTTTAGCTATTTTTTTAGATAGATTAGAACAATCTTCTAAAAATTCTGAATATAAATATATGATTAATAATATTTTCGGAGGAAAAAATTGCTCTTTAATTACTTGTTTAGATTGTGGATATGTATCTTATAAATTTGAGCCTTCTGTTTTTCTTAGTTTAGAAGTTAAAAATATGAAAAATTTAAATGATTCTTTAGATAAATATATTAATGAAGAATATATTGATGGTTATGAATGTGATGGTTGTAAAAAAAAATGTAAAATTTCAAAAAGAAACATAATTGCTTCTTTACCTAATGTTTTAATTATCCATCTACAAAGAATTTTTTATAATTGGGAAATTGATCATAATGAAAAAATAAATAGTAAATTAGAATTTCCAAAAAAAATAAATTTAAAAAATTATACAATTGAAAATATGTTAAAAGAAAAAGAAAATAAAAAGGAAGAAATTTATTTTAGAAGTGATGAATATTATAATTATTATTTAGTTGGTGTTGTAGTTCATGTTGGATCTGCGGATTCAGGTCATTATTATTCATATATTAACACAATAAGGGATGGAGAAGGTAATATTAGTTATTTTAATCCTAATGATAATAATGTTAATTTTTCTTGGCTAGAATTTAATGATAGTACAATATCTAAATTTGATATCAGTAAATTAGAAGAAGAAACTTTTGGTGGAAATTATAATAATGATACTAATACTAATAATACTCATAATTTTAATGGAAGGAATAATGTTTTTAATTGGAGAAGAGAAAAATGTAAAAATGCTTATTTATTAGTTTATGAAAGATTAGTTAAAAATCCTAACGTTATTACTATATTAAATCCTAATGAAATTAATGAAAAACTTAAAGACAATATTATTGAATTTAATGAAAATGAAGAAAGTAAAATTTTTAAAGAATATGATATGATGAGATATTATAATAAAAATGATTTAAATGAATATAATAATAAATGTAATGAATTATATAGTAAAATTTTCCATAATTTAAAAAAAGATGAATATTTTAAATTTGAGCCCTTTTATAATTACAACAATAATAGATTAGTTCCTAAAATTTATTATGATGAAATTTTAAATGACAATAAAAATTTTGAAAAAAGTAAAAAAATGTCAGAAAGTCAATATTCTTCTTTCTTTACAAAAATGATTGATCTTCTTGAAGAAACTTCAATAAAAAATATAGATAAAATAACAAGTGAAGATGCTGAAGAAATTTCAAATGTATTTGTGTCATATATTTTAAGTAATATCCAAAATAAAATTAATAAAGAAAATTTAAGTAATGAATGTAAAAAATTAATTAATGTTATTGAAAGTAATAAAGAATTATTTAAAAATCCAATTACGAAATTATTAGTTGAAAATACAGAAAAATTTAGAGATTTATTAAGATATGAAAGTTCTGATGTTTCAAAAGAAATAAATGATTTAAATGATAAAATAAAATCTATTATAGAAGAAAATAATGATAATATAATTGAAATTAATCAATATAATAATCAAAATAATATTTATGGTAATAATAATGATATTTATAATGGAAATAATGATGATGATAATGAAAATGGAGTTGAAAGAAATGATGATGATAATGTAGAAATAAATCAAAATTTGGAAGAAAAAAAAAATGATGAAAATAATACAAATTAAAATAAAAATAAAATTTATTTAATTATAATTAATAAAATAAAAAATATTATTAAATTGTTTTTCTCTTTTTAAATTAATTCATTTTATAAATCTAAATTTACTAAATCTTTACGATTGTTTTCATTATCATTTTCATTTTCTTCTTCTTTTTTTTTTTCATTTTTTAAATATAAATTATATAAAAATTGAGTATTTGTATCAAAATTATATTCATCTTTTTTATTATTATTTAAAGTTTTATCCATTATTTTTTCAATATGATTAAACATGTCATTCATTTTTTCATTTAATTCAAATTTAACTTTTATTTTGTAAACATCAGTAGATTGATTATCTAATATTTCATCTTTTTCATTAATTAATTTCATATAATTTTTAAATTCTTCTATTTTCATTTCCTTTTTTCCTTTAATATATTTTTTATAAATTGATTTCATAATATCTTCAATTTCATCGTTCGTAATTTTAGTTTGCATTTTATAATAACTTATTATGTTTTCTATATTTTTATTTATTTTTAAACTTTTTATCATTTCATCATAAATATCATATATTTTCTTTAATTTTTCTTTAATTATATCATGTTTATTTTCTAAATTAAAATCTTCTGTATTAATTTTTTCTTTATAATTTTCAATTTTATATTCATTATTTTTCATTTCATAAATTAATGTATTTCTATATAAATTAATACTTTCATTTAAATTATTTATATCTATTTCTATTATTCTATGTCCTTGGTGTAAATTTATTTTACAATTATCACAAATATAAAGTTTACAATCTCTACAAAAATTACAATAATTTTCTTTTAAACATTCACATAAAAATTCATGTAAATTTTTATTATTTGAATTAAAATCTGGAGAAACTATTTTTAAATTTACTTTTTTTATCATTTTAAAATAATCACCAATTAAACTTTGACTAAAAGGTATAATATCAATTTTATCATATATTATTTTTACATCTTTATTTATTGGAAAAAATAAATTTTTTGCAATTTTAATTAAATATTCAATATTTTGTGCAGGGGAAATTTCAGTTGATTGAATTTTTCCATCATATTCAATATGAAATTTAACTTTTTTTGAATATTTAAAATTAGACATTTATAAAATTAAATTGTACAAAAAAATATTCAAACGTTATAAGTTAAATAATTTAAAAATATTCAAAAAGCATTTTTTTTGTTTAATTTATATTTTAATTTATAAAGTATTAATGTTTTTTACTAATGATTAATAATTAATACTTTTTATTATCTTTAAGTAATCTTTTCTTTTTATTATTTTCAAATAATTATTTTATTTATTTATAAATAATTTATTATTACTTTATATCATATTAAAAACATATATTTTTGAAAATATTCTTTTACATTTTTATCAATTTATCTTTCTTTAATAATTTTTCTTTCTTAAACAATATCAAAAGTAAATTTTTAAAATTTTAAAGGAACACAACAACAAAAAAATTTTTTTCTTTTAGTACTATTTTCATTTATAGTGTATATAAAAACATTATTATTATTATTATAATCATTATTTCCATTAGTTCCAACATTAACAATTTCTATTTTTTTATTATCATTTTCATTATTATTATTTTGACTATTACTTTCTTTATCTTTTTTAAGTTCAATTTTAGTTGCATTTGAAATAAAACTTTTTTCAACTGGACTAATAATTTGATCATAAATTCTTTTTGTAATTTCTTCTCTTTTTTTTTCATTTAATTTTATTTTTTCAAAAGTAAAAATACGATTATTATTATTTAAAATTTTAAAATCTTTTTCAAATGGATTTTCTTTAATAATTAAAGAAGAAAAAATGTTATCATTATTGTTTTCATTATATATATTATTTTTTTTTTTTTTATTTTTTTTCTTATCATTTAAATTATTTTTTATTTCTTTTTTTGAAGTTTCTTTAATAAAGATTTGAATATTTTTTGACATTTGAAAAGAATTTTTTTCTATTACTGATTCTAATTTTTCTTCTTTAATATTTTCAATTATTGGTTCTTTGATTTTTTTAAAAAGTAAACTTTTTCTTAAAAAACTATGCATCATACTTTTTCTTCTATTATTATTTAATGTTGTGTTAATTTTTTTTTTTTCAATTTCATTTGGTTTTAAAGTTTTACTTTTTCTTTTTCTTTCAAATTTTATTCCATTTTTAATATTTATATGAGACTTCTTTCTTTCTGCTTTTAATTTTATTAAAAAATTCTCATAATATTCTTTATTATCTTCTTCCCAATTATTCATTATATTTTTATTTTTTTTTTTATCTAAAATTTGAGTTCTTTCTAAAATTGAATCTACTTTTCTATTTAATTCATTTGTTAGATGCTCTTGATTATATGTTTTTTGCTTTTTAAAATTTTCATTATTAGGAAAATTATTTTTCATTTAATTTATGATTAACATTCAAATAATTATTAATTCTTATTACCCAAAAATAATTTATACATTTCGTTTTAAAATATAAATATATATTAAAAAATAGAAACCTAAAATTGACATTATACAAAGAATTTTTTAAACAAATTAATAAATAATATAATTAATATGAAATTTCATAGATTTAATTCTATTTTTTCTTTATCAACCCAAAAAATTATAAAAAAAGGTTTAAAAATCAATTTATTTATTTTATTTCAAGCATGAAGAAGTCATAACATTTATTAAATTAACATTTAAACCAAATATATTAATAATATAACTTTATTGTTTTTAAAAATATAAACTTTTTCTTTTTGTGTAAAATTTTATATACAATTGATATAAAAAAAAGAATTTGATTTTCTAAAAAATAAAAAAAATAATTTTTTAAAAATTAACTTAATGGCAAATAAACCAAATCCAAATATAAATATGGTAATATCATCACATCAAGGAATATTATCAGATCCAATATCATTAGAAACACCAATGCTAATATCAAACGAGACAAGATTAAGAGATATATTATTAAGTTCAGTGGCTTTAAAAAAGCCAGTAAAAGGAGAAGATGGAATATGGAAATTAGAAGAAAATACAGAAGATCCTTTTTTAAATAAAAATTATGAAATTGATTTTTTAAAACAAGATATTATTGTAGTTAGAGGTGCTACTATTGAAAAAGTTAATGTTATTGATGGTAATTATAAATTAACTTATGGAGAACCTATGAATGATTGGGAATATTTTGCTGTCATTGTCAAAGGACCTTCTGGTTCTGCTAAACCTAAAGGAGTGGAATGGTTTAATGATAAACCTACTAATTTACATGAAACTACTGATAGAATTTTTATTCCTTAAAAAAATTATTTTTTAAATTTTTTTTAATTCTTTTTTCATTGAGTTATATATATTTTATTTTTATTCTGTTATAAAAACCTTATTTTTTATTTTATCTATGTAAAAAAACTATTTTAGTTTAAAATTCTTATTTAAAAATAAAAAAAAATGTATAAGTCAAAGAAGAAAAACCGAAGTGGCAGTCAAAATCCCTATAATCAAAATAGAAGTAATCAAATGGACAATTTTTTCAGAAATTTTATATCAAAACCTTTTTTTGGAATAGATGATTTTTCAGATCCTTTCGAAGATATGTTTTTTGGTGGAAGAATGGGAGGGAATATAAATAATCTTTTAGGAGATATGGAATCAGAATTTTCAAATATGAATGACATGATAAGAGTAAATAATCAAAATAGAAGAGGAGTAAATAAAGGTACAATGATATCTCAATCATACATAAGTAAAATAGATTATTCATCAGGTCAACCTGTTCAAGAAAGTTATCAATCAAGATCAATTAAACAAATAGGTGATGATGGTCATAGAATATCAGAGAAACAAGAAGCATATAAAAATAGTAATGGAATACAGAAAGCTGCTCATCAAAGAATGTTAGATAATAAAGGAGCTAAATTAATTAAACAAAGAAATAAGAATACCGGAGAGCAAGAAGAACATAATATTTATAAAGGAATTAATGATGATGATATTGAAAATTTTAATAGAGAATATAATGATTATAGACAGAAAGTTGGTTTTGAAAGAAATTATGAAATGCTTAATAATATGAGAAGAGGAGGAAATAGGAGATTAGGAAATGGGAATAATGGAAATTATGGAAATTATGGGAATGCTCCTCTTGCTCTTCCTTCTGGTAATAATTATGATAGGAGAAG
>JAEEGL010343395.1_pt1 | contig 18332 bp, 16 predicted proteins | sample 9134231 | NCBI WGS metagenome assembly JAEEGL01 (sample SAMN16246548, study PRJNA631951) | gut metagenome | biome: gut microbiome; feature: rumen; material: fiber-attached | host: Bos | place: Iran: Karaj | collected 2018-10 | reverse complement strand
TGAATAAAGAGAATATAGACATAGAGGATTTAGATATAAATGGTGAAAGTAAATTAGTATTAAGGAGGTAAAAATGAGTATAAGTTTAGATTTATTAACTAAAAAAGAAATTATAGATGCATATAAAGAATATGATTTTTTAAGTGAAATAGAAGTTAGTGATTATGCAGATATTATGGAACGTGCTAGTGAATTTTTTTGGACTAAAACTCCTCGTTCTTATGTAGGAATTAACAAATTCAAACGTGGGTACATTTTAACTACTAATAAATATGCAGTAAAAAAAGATACCAATAAAATTTCAATGTTTCCTCAAGATTCAAATTTTCTTAATATTGGTTTTTTACCAGTTATAAAAGATAAAGACTTTTTCGATAATATACAAAATAATCATAATAATCCAGATTATATACTTAATTATGAATATCCATGTAGTCTTGCTAGTATAGATACATCAAAAGAATTATTTGATTTATTAAGTAAGCATAAACTAGTAAAAACAGGAAGAACTTTCAATAATTGGGAAGAGTATTATTTAAATGGAGAAAAATATATATTATGTGATTCATTTCGTGACTCAACTCGTAATGATGGAAGAATTGTCAAATATGGAGAAAAAATTTGGTTTAAAGTAGAAAAAATAAAATGGAGAACTATTAGAAAAAATAAAATGTATATATGTACTAAGATTTTAACTGCTAATAGATTTAGTGATGAACCTTATTATGGAAAATTTCAAAATACAAATGCTTATAAAGTTTTAAATAAATTACAAGAAGAAATGAGTCAAATAATGCCAGATGTTAATTATTGTGTAGATGATAATGATATAAGTAATCCATTAAGATTTGGATTTATAAGTAAGAATGAATATTTAGAATTGAAAAAAGACTTTTTCATTAATATTAGTGATTATGCAAAAAGTCAATTTGTAACTGATATTTATATGACAGGTTCATATAGCAATAATAAATTTGGTTGGACACATGGATATTTACCTAAGATAAACTATGAATTAATAAAAGATAAATGTGAAGTAGTTAAAAGTAGTGCTGGTTATTTAATTGTAACTTTTGGAGAATACCCAGAAGATAAATTAAGTGAAGTAGAGAGTAAAGAAATAAGTGCTTATATGAGTACTAATTGGCATAAATCATTAACTGGAAAAACATATACGAGTGTTAAAAATAGTATTCTCACAGATACTGGTCAGTGGATTTTAACATTTGATTCTTCTAAACTATTAACATCAAGAGAATATGAATATAAAGGTAAAAAATATATTGAAACAGATAATGGTGAATGGTTTAAAGTTAATAAAATAGAATGGATAGTTAATCTTAAAACGGGTAAAGCTATTTGTCCTACAGTATTATTTTCTGGAATAAATTTTCTAGTAAATCAAGATGTACGTGGCTCTAATTTAGATAAATATTTAATGAAATTCTTTAGTAAAGAAATAATACCAAGTAAAGGTAGAAATATTGATAAAATAAATGAAATGATTTCAAGTGATATAGCAATACAAATGCTTATGAATAAAGAAAATATAAGATTAGAAGATTTAGAAATAGAAGGAGAAAGTAAATTAGTAATAAGGAGGTAAAATATGGAGGGGGTTCTAGATTTATTAACGAAAAGAGAAGCAATGCATGCATATAATTCCCAATATAGACGTTTAACATATAGATATGGTTCTGATTATTCCAAACTTAATTTGAATGATTGGCGTTTTTGGACAAAAGAATCACATCTGGGAAAAGCAGTTGTTGCAAATTGTGTAGCACTTAGTCATCCAGTTTATGAGGACGATTATTTTCCATATGAAGATGTTACACAAGAAAGAGGTATTATTCCAGCTATTAAAGGTAAAAATTATGATAAATTAGTTTTTGATAAAGAAAAAGATATAATTGAATTATATGAATATCCAAGCAGTATGGAAATTAAAGATATATCTGATAAGTTAAATAATTTATTGTTTAATGGTGATTTAGCTAGAACAGGTAGAATTTTTGATGGGCATCCAGAATATTATTACAATAAAACTAAATATGTAATGGTAGAGGCTAGAAATAATACTACATGTAACGGAAGAAATATTAAAGTAGGAGATCATGTCTGGTTTAAAGTAGAAAAATTAAAATGGATTAATTTAAAAAAATATAAGATTCTTTTATGTAGTGAAATGATTAGTTCAGGAACTTTTAATCAAAAGTCTTATTTTGGAGCATTTAAAAATACACAAATATATCAAACATTAAATCAAATGTATCAAGAAATGAGTACAAAACTTGAAGATGAAGAATTATCATTAAGTGACAATGATTTGAAAAATCCATTAAAATTTGAAATTTTAGATGGTCCTTCAGGTAGTGGATATAAATTCTCACAAGTATTTGGTAATTTAAGTCCTAGATATTCTGACTTTTCAAGGGAATTAGGCGCACAAACATTTTTTTACAAAGGTATGGTATCAGAACTAGAAAGTAAAAATATGGGATACTTACCAATAATAGATTATTCTTTAATAAAGGATAAATGTGAAATTGAAGAGGAGACTAACTATTGTAAATTTGTTAGATTTGGTGAATATCCTGACTATAGATTAAACATAGTTGATAAACCAGATCTTAAAATATATGAAACTGGTAAAACTTATAGTGTTCCATCAGGTTTTGCCACTAATAAAATAGAGCAAATAAAAGAATATGAAATAGATGGTAGAAAATGCGTGAGATTAGGTAATGGACAATGGTATAAAGTAAATACATTAACATGGTATGTAGATCTTGAACATAATAAAGCAATATGTTATACAATACCTTTTGCTGGAATAGATTTTACTTGTGAAGATAATATGGAAAATTCAGCATTATATAAATATCTAGTTAAACATTTTAGTAAAGATATTATTCCAAGTAAAAGTAGAAATATTAGTAAAATAAATGAAATGGTTTCAAGTGACATAGCAATACAAATGCTTATGAATAAACAAAATATTACTATAAATGATTTAGAAATAGAAGGAGAAAGTAAATTAGTATTAAGGAGGTAAAGTATGAAGAGAGTTCTTGATTTATTAACTAAAAATGAAATTATAAGTATATCTAAAAGTTATGATATTTTAGGTAATTTTGTTATGACAGATTTTGCTAATTACACTGGAATAAATATATTAAGTGCTATTTGGACAAAAACTTCATCTTTTGGAAAAGTATTAATTGCAGATAAAAATTCATTATCTGATAAATACATGTTACCTACGAAACCTGATGAATCAAGATATGGTATTTTACCTGTTATTAAAGATGCTAAAATATATAATGAACTTTGTAAACAATATAATGATGCTGATCAAATTGAATTTGGAGAATATCCATGTAGAATCGGATACAATAACGCATTTGCAAAATATTTAAGAATGGGAGTATCTGATGGAATAATACCTTTTACTGGTAGAAGTTTTAATGGTTATAAAGAAGTATATTTTGAAGGAGAAAAATTTATACTATGCTTTAATGAAGTTGATGGAGATATAATTTATAAAGTAGAACCAATAGTGTGGGTTAATATAAGAAATAAAAAGATGTTTGTTTCTAAAAAAATATTGTTATGTAATATATTTAGCAAAACTCCTTATTTTGGTGATTTTAGTAAAACATTTATGAATGAAACATTAGAAAAAATGTATGATGAAATAACTACTAAAGTTTATAATCCTGATTTACTTTATACAGCATATGATTGTAGACGTATACCAATAAGTCCAATAAAATTTCAATTTATGGACTCTGAAATAATTAATAGAAATTTATCAGTTAGACCTTCTGATTTTGCAAATTATTTAGGTGTTAAAGAATTTTACTACAAAGGTGCATCTTTCCCTAAAAACCATTCAAGCAAAGAAGTTGGATATTTGCCTATTGTTTCTTATGATGGAATAAAAAATCATTGTAAAATAATTGAAAAAAGAGGTAACTATTTAAAAGTAGCATATGGAGAATATCCTTGTACTCAAGAATATATAGAAGATGAAAAATTAAATGAAATAATTGAAAAAAATCCTGAAATTTATGAAACAGGAAAAACTTACAGTATTAATGCAAATTATGATAATCCAGAAAAAGAATTTAAACTTAAGAGATTAAAAGAATATGAAATTAATGGAAAAAAATATGTAAGACTTAATTATGCAGCTTGGTTTTTAGTAGAAGATTTAGTATGGTTAGTTGATTTAAAAGATAATAAAGCAATATGTATGACAATACCATTTGGTGGTATAGATTATGATTTAAATGCAGACATTTATAGTTCTCCATTAGATAGATATATAAATAAATATTTTTATGATGAAATAGTACCAAGTAAAAATAGAGATCTTGACAAAATAAATGAAATGGTTTCAAGTGATATAGCAATACAAATGCTTATGAATAAACTAAATTTAGGTGTTGAAAATTTAGAAATAGATGGAGAAAACAAATTAGTATTAAGGGTGTAAAATATGAAGAGGGGTTTCGATTTATTAACTAAAAAAGAGATTATAAAAATATCAGAAGAATACTTTGATTTTTTGACTGAAATTAATGAGACTGATTATGTTAAATTAAACGCTCATCTTTTCCGTAATCAATTTTGGACAAAAGATGAAGATTCAGGTGAAGTAGTTACTGCTCACAATACATCTATTTTGAATAAATATAATACAGATGGTTTTCCTGTAGTAAGTTTTAGTAAAAAAGATATTGGTATTTTACCAGTTATTAGAGATAGAAAAGAATATGAAAAATTAAATGATATAAGTCATGGTGCAACAATGGTAAAAAAATATGAATATCCAATGTCTGTTGAATTAAGTGAGAATGTTGAGTTAAATAAATCACTACAAAATGGAACTTTACTTAGAACTGGAAGAGAGTTTGATGGTCATATAGAATATTTTTATAAAGGTAAAACTTATATTCAATGTGAAACTAATCATACAGAAGTTATTAATCATGATATAGCAAAAGTTGGACAAAAAGTTTGGGTAAGAGTAGAACCAGTTGAATGGTTAAATGTAAAATCACTTAAAATGTTTGTATGTAAGAATATATTATTGAATGGATCATTTAATGATACTGTTTATAATGGAAGATTTAATCAAACGACTATGTGTAAGAAACTAGCACAAATGCATGAAGAAATGAGTAAAGAATTAAATTCTATTGCAGTATTAATGATTAGTGATAATGATGTAAATAATCCATTAAAATTTAAATTTGTTTCTCAAAATGAATTACCAAGTGATATTTTGAGATCTAAAGATATAACTATTAGTGATTTTGCACAATATACTGTGAGAAATAAATGTACTGATTATTATGTTAAAGATAAAAAATATTCTAATAAAAATTCTAGTTATTCTATTGGATATTTACCTGTAGTTGATTATGATTTAATAAAAGATAAATGTCAAATAACAAGCGGATCAGTCCATTATTTAACTGTAGAATTTGGAGAATATCCTACTGTTTTAATGGATAACAAAGAATGTACAAAATTATCATCTTTAATTCATGGACATGAATCTTATTATGATACTTTAAAAGAATATACTTTTAATAATGAATATGTATTTATGGATAATCCAATATTTCATCAATATTTTCTTACAAAAGCAAGAGAATATGAAATACATGGAGAAAAATATGCAAGAACAACTAATAATGAATGGTTTAGAGTTGAAAAATTAAAATGGATAGTTGACTTAAGAAACAACCTAGCTTATTGTTTAACAGTACCTTTTGCAGGTTTAGATTATGATTTAAATGGAAATATTGAAGAATCTGACTTAAATAGATTTATAATGAAATATTTTAGTCATGAAATAATACCAAGTAAAGGTAGAAATATTGATAAAATAAATGAAATGATTTCAAGCGATATTGCAATACAAATGCTTATGAATAAAGAGAATATAAGTGTTGAAAACTTAGAAATAGAAGGAGAGAGTAAATTAGTATTAAGGAGGTAAAACATGAAGAATGTATTTAGTTTATTAACTAAAAAAGATATAACTAGTATATTAGAAGATAGTGATTTTTTAAAAGATATAACATGTACCCAGTTTGCAAAATACACTGGTTTTATGAGTTGTAATATTTTTTGGACAAAAAATACTAGTTTTGGAAATATTTTAGTTTTAAATCCCGAATACATTAAAGAAGGTAGAAAAAACATTTTTCTTTCTGTTGTTCCTTCTACATGTGATGTTGGAGTTTTACCTGTAATAAAAGATAAACGTATATATGAAAATATAAATGAAGAATTTAATGATGCTGATGAAATTGAATTTGGAGAATATCCAATTACTTATGCAGATAAAGAAACTAATAATATACTTGCAAAATTACTAGAAAGTGGTGATTTACCTGAAACCAGAAGAAGATTTAATGGTTACCATGAATACTGGTATAAAGGTAATAGATATGTAGCGTTTACAACTATGGATATAGAAGAATATCATTTCTTTAAAGTTGAGAAAGTTAAATGGATAAATCTAAGGAAACAAAAAATGTTTATATGTAAAAATATTTTAATAGCGGATAAACCATTTAATAATGGATTAATGTATAGTGGAATATTTAGTAATTCAGATATGTATAAAACTTTAGATTTAATGTACAGAGATATGATGCTTGCTCATGCTGACATCGAAGAATTATCATTAACAGAAAATGAAAAAAATAATCCATTAAAGTTTGAGTTTATAACTAAAGAAGAAAGAAATAATTTATCTGTGTGGAGATATATGGATAGTAAAACTAGTGATTTTGCTTCATTTCTAGGATATTATTCATCTTATATAAAGGGATTTTATTATCCTCTTGGTTATGATAGTTTATCAGTAGGTTATTTACCTATAATTAAATATGATTTAATAAAAGATAGATGTAAAAAAATTGCTGAATATCCTGACTATTTATTAGTTTCATTTGGAGAGTATCCAATTAAAAGAGTAGAAGATTATCAAAAATTAAATTGGTTTCTTAATGTTCATAAGTCCGGATTTTATGAGACAGGAAAAACATATAGAATTAATGAAAATTTTAATAAAAAAGATAAACCATTTAAATTACAAGAATTAAAAGAATATGAAATAGATGGTAAAAAATATGTTAAAATAGATGATAAAACTTGGTTTGAAGTTAATGAATTAGAATGGTTGGTTGATGTAAATAAAAATAAAGCAGTATGTACATGCACTCCATTTGCTGGTTTAAATTTTGATTTATGGAATGATGTTGAAAATTCTGATTTAAATAAATTTATAATGAAATATTTTGCTAAAGAAATTTTGCCTAGTAAAAGTAGAAATGTTGATAAAATTAATGAAATGATTTCAAGTGATATAGCATTACAAATGCTTATGAATAAACAAAATTTAACAGTAGAAGATTTAGAATTAGATAGCGAAAGTAAATTAGTATTAAGGAGGTAAAATATGGATATAAAACTAGATTTATTAACTCATAAAGATATAGTCGATATATCTAAAAGTTCTCAAATATTATCTGATATTACATTTACTGATTATGCAAAAGATTCTAAATTGGAAAATTCAGAGATTATTTGGACAAGGTCTTCACTTATTGGAAAAGTAGTTACTGCTCAACTACCAGAAAATAATGTTCAGAAAAGAATTGTTATTTCAATGGGTGATGCTAGTGACTATGATAAAGGAATTTTACCTGTAATAAAAGATAGTGAATCATATAAACAATTATGTGAATTATTTAATGATGCTGATGAAATTGAATTTGGAGAATATCCAATGACAGAAGTAAATGATAATTCAATGTTAAATGAAGCATTAATAAATGGTAATTTATTAGAAACCGATAGATTATTTAATAAAAGTCCAGAATATTATTACGATGGTAATAAATATGTGAAAAGAATTATTATACATAATGGTTCTAAACCGCATAATCATTTTTATAAAGTTGAACCTATTAAATGGATAAATATAAGAAATAAAAAGATGTTTGTATGTAAAAATGTACTATATTGTGATAGCTTTAATTTTAATTCATATCATGGAAATTTTAAAAATACTTATATGTATAAAAAATTAGAGTCAATGTATAGAGAAATGACTGCAAAAGTTAATTATAGTAAAGAATTACTGTTAACTGAAAATGATAAGAGTAACCCACTTAAATTTCAATTTTTAAGTAAAGAAGATATCTTTGGGGAAAAAGCTTTATCTATGAAAAACTTAATAGGTATATATATATCTGATTTTGCTGATTATTTAGGATGTTATGCAAATTATATAAAAGGTGAAATTATCACTGATTATGAAAGTAAAAATGTAGGTTACTATCCTGTAATTGATTATAGTTTAATTAAAGATAAATGCAAAGTAACATTTGAGGGTACAGATTTTTTGAAAGTTACATATGGAGAGTATCCTACTAAAAGATTATATGGAACAGCTGAATTTAATCATTATCTTGAAACACATAATCCTATAGAATGTGCAACAGGTAAGACATATAGTATAAATGCTAATTTTGATAATAATTCTAAAGAGTTTAAATTGCAAGAATTAAAGGAATACAAAATATATGGTGGTAAATATGTTAAAGTAAATGACGATGTATGGTTTTTAGTCACTGAATTAGAGTGGGGTGTTGAATTAAAAAGAAACTTAGCTGTTTGCTTAGATACATTATTTGCTGGTATTGATTATGATTTAACTAAAGATATTTATGAATCTGAATTAAATAGATTTATAATTAAATATTTTGCTAAAGAAATAATACCAAGTAAAAGTAGAAATGTTGATAAAATAAATGATATGATTTCAAATGATATCGCATTACAAATGCTTATGAATAAACAAAATTTAACTATTGAAGATTTAGAATTAGATAGTGAAAGTAAATTAGTATTAAGGAGGTAATATATGAAAGGTGGTTTAAGTTTATTAACTAAAAAAGAAATATCTTATATAATGGAAAATTCATATTTTTTTGAAAATTTAGAAAAAAATGATTATGTTTCTTTAAAAAGTATTATAAATGGAAATCAAATTTGGACAAAAGATTCACTTTTGGGCAAGGTTGTAACTTTTAGACTTTCTGATGAAGATGATATATATAAACCTTTTATTAATATTTCTCCTAATAATATTCATGTAGGTGTTTTACCTGTTATTAGAGATAAAGAACTATATGAAGAACTTAATGCATTGTTTAAAGATGCTGATGAAATTGAAATGTATGAATTTCCTTCAAATGTAGCGGATAAAAAAATATTTGATGAATTAACATTATTATATAATAGTGGTGATTTAGAACAAACTGGAAGATATTTTGATGGTGATACTGAATATTATTATAAAGGAAATAAATATATACTTGCTTCATCTTCTTATTATATAACTGCAAAAAATGGAAGAAAAATTAGTGAGAATGATGAGGTTTGGATTAAAGTAGAACCAATAAAATGGGTTAATATTAAAGAAAAAAAGATATTTGTATGTAAAAATATTTTATGTGGAAATATGACATTTAATAAAATGCCATACACTGGTATATTTAATCATACACATATGTATCAAATACTACAAAATATGTATGATCAAATGAAATGTAAACTAAAAAATGAAGATTTGTTTTTAAGTCATAATGATGTAAATAATCCATTAAATTTTAGATATTTAACTTTTAATAATTTGAATGGAATTACACAAACACCTATAATGCGAGATTATCTTACTGCTCGTACTGATTTTGCTGAAGCATTGGGATGTAATGGACTTTTTTATCCTAGATATGGTGCTCCTTCTATTGATGGAACAGATGTAGGATATTTACCAGTAATTGATTATAGTTTAATTAAAGATGAATGTGAAGTTATTAATGTTGATAAAAAAATTTTAAAAGCATATTTTGGAGAATATCCACAAAATAAATTAACTAATAGTGAACTAATAGAACTAAAAAAGATAGTAGATAATTCAGAATTAAAAACTTTCGAAACAGGAAAAAGATATTCAGTTCCAGCTCGTTATGTTAATAGTGACAATGAAAAAGAACAATATGGCTCTAATAGAATAATTCAAATAAATGAGTATGAAATAAATGATCAAAAATATGTAACACTTGGTAATGATAAGTGGTTTAAGGTACAAAAAGTATTATTTATCGTTGATCTAAAGTGTGATTTGGCAATTTGTCCAAATATTCTTTTCGCTGGATTATATTTTAACCCAGAAAAAGAATTTATTACCTCTGATTTTAATAAATTTGTAACTAAATGTTTTAGTAAAGACATAGTGCCTAGTAAAAGTAGAAACAAAAAAATAATTGAAACTGTATCAAATGATATAGTAGCACAAATGCTTATGAATAAACAAAATATAAGTATAGATGATTTAGATTTAAATGGTGATAGTAAATTAGTGTTAAGGAGGTAACAATGATTAAATTAGATTTGCCTACAGTTGGTGAAATAAGACATCTTTTTAAAGAAGGAATTTTAACAAATATTAAATATAGTGATAATGCTTTGTTAACTATTGAAACTCATGCTAATAATTTAGAAGCAGTAAATAAAAAAGAAATAAAAAAGGGATGTTTTTATCGAAATCCTATTTGGTTAAAAGATGGTAATATTGCATTTTCGGATACAGATGGCATAATTGAATTTGATAATGTTGACCCTAAAAGCTTAGTACTTTCAATAATGCCTGTAATTAGAGATAAAGAATTATATTATGAACTTACTGAAAATGTTGATGGCAATAGTTTATTCTATTATGATTATTCCTTATTTGCTGTAAAAGATATAGAATTACAGAAAGAACTTGAAAGAGAATATTTAAATAAAAATATTATTAAGACAAATAAAGTTTATAATTATGGAAAACATAGTTATTTTTATAAAGGTAAAACATATGTAAGAATTATAGTTAAATCAAACAATCCATCTGTTAAAAATCACAATTATGTAGAACTTTCTAATGGAGAAGTATATGAAGAAAATGAATATGTATGGTTAGAAGTAACTCCGCTTGAATGGCTAATAGATAGGAAAAAGAAAATATTAATATGTAAATATCCGATTATTGGTGGCTCATATTATAGAGACAATGATAAGTTTCCTAAGTGTGGTGTTTCCTTTTGTGTAAGAGAATTGGGCAGAAATATGGAACATAATTTAATAGTTGATTCTAATGTTCAAGCTTTAATGGATGAATATAACAAAGAAAAAATAAATGATATGGTATCTTCTGATATTTCTATTCAAATGCTTATGAATAAACAAAATTTGAGTCTTGAAGATTTACAAATAGATGGAGAAAGTAAATTAGTGTTAAGGAGGCAACAATGATAAAATTAGATTTACCAACTAAAGGTGAAATAAAACATCTTTTTAAAGAAGGGGTTTTAACAAGTATTAAAAATAGTGATGGTGCTTTGTTAACATTAGAAACTGATGCTAATTATTTTGAAGCAATAAGAAGAGGAGAATTAAATAAAAAAGATTATATTCCAAATTCAATATGGTTAAAAGATGGTAGTATAGCGTTTCCAACAAAAAATGGTGAAATAGAATTTGAACATGTATGTCCTAAAAACCCAATGGTTTCAATTATGCCTGTTATTAGAGATAAATCTGTTTTTGAAATTTATACAAAATATTACCGCAAAAATAATAGTGTTTTCTTCTACACTTATCCTTTATTTGTAGCAAACTCAGAAATTCAAAAAGAACTTGAAAGGGAATTTCAAAATAAAGACCTTATAGAAATTGATACTGAGTATGATTTTGGAAAACATAGCTACTTTTATAAAGGAAAAACATATGTAAGATATATTGTTAAAAGTAATGAGCCATGTATCAATACTTATAATAAAATTATTTTATCTGATAATGCATTATATGAAGAAAAAGAACCTGTATGGTTAGAAGTAACAGAATTAGAATGGTTAATAGATAATAAAAATAAAGTATTAATTAGTAAATATCCAATTATTGGTGGAACATATTATAAAGATAATTCAATGTTTATACCACAGGGAGTTAAATACTATTTGAAGACATTAGGTATATTACTTGAACATAATTTGGATTGTTATTCATCAATACAATATCACGTTAGGGAATATAACAAGAAGAAAGATACAGATGACTTAATTGCACAAATGATTATAAATAAATATGATTTACCTGAGTGTAATACTGAAGATCAAAAGGTACTAAGGAGATAGAGATGATAAAATTAGATTTACCAACTAAAGGTGAAATTAAGCATTTAATAAGAGAAGGACTTTTACAAGAAATTAAATATAGTGATTATGCAAGATTAACAATTGAACCTTATGTAAATGTACTAGATTTAATTTATAAGGGTGAATTAAAAAAAGAAGAATTTTATTTAAATGCTATATGGTTAAAAGATGGTTCAGTTGCTTATAATGATGATAATAAAATTAGTTTTGCTAAAGTGACTCCTATTAATCCTATAATAACAATTATACCTGTAATAAGGGATAGAAAAATATATGATGATATTATTAAACATGATGTTGGAGATACTATAGGATATTTAAAGTGGCCTCTTTTTGCAACAAAAGAAAGTGAATTACATGATGAGTTAGATGAAGAATATAAAAATAATAGACTTTTAGAAATAGATAATCATTTTGTTGGTGTACGAAATAGTTATTTTCATAAATGCCAAAGATATGTAAGAATGATAGTAAAAACAAATCCTGAAAGGGATTATAAAAACCGAACAATATATTCATATAATAAAGTTTATCTTTCTAATGGTGGCATATATGAAGAAAATAATCATGCTTGGTTAAAAGTAGATTTTATAGAGTGGATAATTGATAGAAAAAATAAAATATTAGTTAGTAAATATCCATTAATAGGTGGAATACCTTTTAAAAGTGATAGAATAACTCAGAACGATGTAAAATTTTATTTAGATATAATAGCAAAAAACTTTGATTTTAATTCACAACATGATTATCAGATGGATAATGCTTGTAGAGTATTTATGGATCAGTGGAAACAAGAAAATGAAATATTAAAACAAATGATTATTAATAAGTATGGTTTATCAACAGATGGTCATGTTATTAATGATGGTGGAACAGGTATAGTATTAAAAAAATAATTTAGAAATTCTAAATTATTTTTAATTTACAAACGTTTATTTGTATGATATATTTATATTGGTGGTAATATGAAATACTTAAAAACTTTTACTTTATTAGATGAATATATGGAAAATCAATTATTTGAAATGGAAGTAAGAAAAATATTTAATACTTATTATCCAATTGGTATATTTTCTAGTAAGTCATTTAAAAATATAGAATTATCAAATGTAACAATATTTTGTGGAGGTAATGGAAGTGGTAAATCTACATTATTAAATATTATTGCGGATAAGATGAATGCTAGTAGAAAAACAAAAATTGACAAAGGACCATATTTTGATTTATATGTTAATAGATGCAGTTATGATATGTTTAGAGAACCTTTTGAAATTAAAATGATTTCAAGTGATGATGTATTTGATTATTTACTTGATGTAAGAGCAATTAATATGAATGTAAACAGAAGAAAAGAAGCATTAAGTAGAGAATATATTGAAAATAAATATAGTAATAAAGATAGTTCTATTAATGAATATAATGAAATTAAAAATACATATGAAGCTAAAAAGAAAACTATGTCACAATATGTAAGACAAAGACTGATGAATAATAATATAATTGAACATTCTAATGGAGAATCTGCTTTAGAATTTTGGGAAAAAGAAATTAGTGAAGATAGTATTTATATTTTAGATGAACCAGAAAATAGTTTATCTCCGTTGAATCAGTTAAAATTAAAACAATTTATAGAAGAATCAGTTAGGTTTTATAATTGTCAATTTATTATATCTACTCATAGTCCGTTTTTCTTAGCAATAACAGATGCTTTAATATATGATTTAGATAGTAATCCTATTAAAACTAAAAAATGGACTGAGCTTGAAGGAGTAAATATATATAGAGATTTTTTTAAAGAACATGAAAGTGAATTTAATTAAATTTGAAAAATACACCTATATTATGTATAATAAAAATATATAATGAGGTGCGCTTATGGAAAATATGAATAGAACTAATATAGATGTTAATAAAATAATAAATGATATTAGTTTAAAAATAGTTGGTCAAGAAGAAGCAATAACTACACTTGTAAATAATATTTATTATAATCAATTATTAATAGATAAATTAAGTGAGGAATATTATATTGATAATTCTATTCTTGATAGTAGTAAGGTATCTATTTTATTAGATGGTTCTACTGGAACAGGTAAAACAGCAATTATAAAAGAAATAGCTGCTAATTTAGATTTACCTTTTGTTTCAAGTAGTGCTAATAGTTTTTCAGAAACAGGTTATGTTGGTCCTTCAATTACAGATTTACTTAGAAAATTATATATTATTTCCAGTAGAAGTATTAATAAAGCAGAAAGAGGAATAATATTTTTAGATGAAGTAGATAAGATTGCTAATAAAACAGGCTTAGATGGTGTACAAGGAAAAGATATGAAAAAAGGAGTGCAAGAAGAACTCTTAGGTTTTATTAGTGGTTCTGATTATGAAGTATCTTTAGATCCAAGTGGTTACAGTGGTAAAACTATTCATTTTAATACTAGTAAACTTACATTCATACTAGCTGGTGCTTGGACAAATCTAAAAGAAAGAAAAATAAAAGAATCACAAAAGAAAAATAAACAAATGGGATTTAATAAAAGTGAGAACATAGTTCAAGATACAACTTATATTATTACTGCACAAGATTATATAGATGATGGACTTGAAAGAGAATTTTTCGGAAGAATAAAAGTAATTGTTAATACTAAAACATATAATTATGATGATTTAAAAAATATATTATTAACTTCGACAATTAGTCCGCTTAAAAACATAGAAAGATGTGTTAAAATGTTTGGATATAGTGGAATTATTTGTACAGATGAATTTATTGATGAAGTATGTAATCAAGCTTTAAAAATGGGAACTGGAGCAAGAGGACTTCAGACAATAGTTGCCGGTGTTCAAAATAGATTATTAAGTGGACTTATTAATCAACAATATGATTTAGATGAACCGATTGAAATTAATCAAAGATTACTTCATGAATACAACAAATCTTTGATTAGAACATATTAAAAAGGAATTAACATCGCAGTCCCTAGTGTAAACACGTCACTGTTAAAAAGATATGTTAATTCCTTGTATAAGGATTGTATCAAAAATAGTAATAAATGTCAAATAATTCAATTTCTTCTGTTTAATTAAAAATGTATCGTATTTGATACATTTTTAAATTGAAAAAGTAGTGTTTTTAAAAGTTTTTTCTAAATATAATTATATGAAGTATGATATTGATGATAAGATTTTTTATATTTTTGAACTTATGTATGATAATGATTATGGAACATATTGGCATATAGAAGAAAATAAAGATACTTTTAAAGAAATAAATGAGTTTACAAAATTAAGAAAAAGTGCTTTTAATGTAATAAATAGTGGAAATGAAAAATTTAACAATATTGATTTATTAAATATGAATAAAAAAGTAACTTATGCAAGAAAAAGTGCTGCTGAATATATATATGGTAGCAATAGTAAAAAACTAAATAAAGATTTATTATATTTAAAATTTAGAATTAGTCCAAGTATAGATGATTTGATGAATAATGCGATGATAAAATATAGTGCTCCATTAATACATAAGAACAAATTATTTCCTAAAGGTTTTAATAATTATCAAGGAATACTTTGTATAGATAATAAAATGTTTAGATATCTTATAAGAATTGGTATTACCAAAAAAGATAATAGTTTATTCTATGATGTTTCATTATATTATTTAGGAAATTTAAAAAATAAAAAAGGAACTAACATCACAGTACCTGGTGTTAAACACGTCACTGATAAAAAGATATGTTAATTCCTTGTATAAGAATTGTATCAAAAATAGCAGTATAAGTCAATAATATGAAAGATATAATGATTAAAGACCTAAATAATGATGAAAAACCTAGAGAAAGATTAATTAAATATGGAGCAAATAATTTAACTAATGATGAATTAATATCAATAATACTTAAAACTGGTACTAAGAATAGTTCTGTAAAAACACTAGCAAGAAATGTACTAAAAGAAATAACAAATATTAGTGATTTAAAAGATATAACTATAAATACATTAACTCAAATTAAAGGGATAGGTAAAGTTAAAGCAATAGAGTTACTTGCTTCTTTAGAACTTGGAAAAAGAGTATATTATTTAAAACAGAATAATAATGTAATATTAAACAGTTCTAATAAAGTATTTGAATATTTTAGATATATGTTAATGTATGAGAAACAAGAAAATTTTATAGCGGTTTACTTAGATTCAAAATCAAAATTAATATCATATAAAATATTATTTAAAGGGACACTTAATACATCATGTGTTCATCCAAGAGAGATATTTAAATATGCTTTTTTAGAAAGTGCATATTCAATTATAATAATACATAATCATCCGAGTGGAGAAGTTAATCCAAGTGATCAGGATATAGAACTTACTAATAGTTTATTTCAAATTGGTTCTTTAATTGCTATTCCTATAGTAGATCATATTATAATTGGTGCATATAAATATTATAGTTTTTATGAAAATATGCATAAAAAACAATAATGAACATAATATGTAACATGACATATGAAGAATATAAAAGTAGTAAAAATAAAACCATTAAACCTAGTAGTGAAAAGAAGAGTATTTTTAAAACATGCTTAAATAAACTATTTACAATTATTATATTTTGTATGATTGTTGTTATTATAAGCAATTATTCTCCTAAGTTTAAATCATTTATAGTTGATAAAGTATTAAACTCTACAATTGATTTTAGTTTCGTTAATAAAATACTCAATAAAACAACAAATGTATTTAAAAGCAATGGTTCTAAAATAGTTAATGTTTCAAAAGAAATTAATGAAAGTGAAAAATATAAAGATGGTCTTAAATATATAGTAGGGGAAGATGAAGAAATTAAAGTTAAAGATTCTGGAATAGTAACTTTTATTGGAGAAAAAGATGGATATAAAAATACTATAATAGTACAACAAAGTAATGGTTATTATGCTTGGTATGGAAATGTAAAAGAGAGTATTAAATTATATGATTTTGTTGAAAAAGGAAGTGTTATAGGTAGTGCATCAAATGAATACTATTATGTATTATTAAAAGATGATAAACCAATAGATATAAATGAAAGTTAATATTTCAAATACAACATATATTTTTTTACTTTTATCTTTTTTATCTGGATATTTTGAATATATGTTTTTATTATTAATAATAATTATCATACATGAATATGGTCATGCATTATTTGCAAAATTAATTAATTTTAAATTTGATAAAATAGTTATTTATCCATTTGGAGGAATAACTATTTATAATGAAGATTTAAATATAAAAACAAATAAAGAATTATTTGTTTTATTTGGAGGAATATATTTTCAAATACTATTTTTTATATTAATTTATATTATATATAAATATGGATATGTTACTGAACATGTTTTTATAATAATTAAAAAAATAAATATTTTATTAATATCTTTTAATTTTTTACCAATACTACCACTTGATGGAGGTAAGTTATTAAATATATTATTAGATAAATTATTTTCTTATAAATTATCTAATATTGTTAGTATAGTTATATCATTTATTATGCTAATAATATTTTTAATATTAAATAAAACATTATTTTCATTAATATTAACATTATTTTTAATAAGATGTTTAGTTATAGAAATAAATAACATTAAATATAAGTATAATAAATTTATATTAGAAAGATATTTAAATGATTATAATTTTAAAAAAATCAAAATCATAAATAATATAAATAATTTAAAAAGAGATAACTATCATATAATAAACAATATGTTAGAAAAAAGATATTTACATAAATTGTTTGACAGAAGTGAGTAAATATGCTAAAATACTCATGTTTGTAGAAATCTTTCTCTACAACCACATTTAGTAAGGTTATAAAAAAAGAGATTTTACCTTACAAAGTGAGTCTTATTGAAGGAGGAATATAATGAAAGCAATATTTGTAACAGGCGGAAAACAATATATGGTTGAAGAAGGTCAAGAACTATATGTTGAAAAGCTAAATAATGAAGTAGATAGCGAAGTTGTTTTTGATGAAGTTTTATATGTTGATGGTAAAGTAGGAAC
>JAEEGL010152191.1_pt1 | contig 18332 bp, 14 predicted proteins | sample 9134231 | NCBI WGS metagenome assembly JAEEGL01 (sample SAMN16246548, study PRJNA631951) | gut metagenome | biome: gut microbiome; feature: rumen; material: fiber-attached | host: Bos | place: Iran: Karaj | collected 2018-10 | reverse complement strand
GTATAAGCTTTTATCGCTATTTGGTAAAGAGAAAGGTTGCACTTTTTATAAAGGTGTTTAGCTTTAAAAAAGCCGGGAGGAGGTTATGGAACTCACAACATTCAGCCGCTTCGGTGATTTTATTAAAGCGCTTCGGGAAGCGCAGGAGCTCAGCCAGCGGGCTATGGCCAAAGTTTTGGAAGTTTCCCCGGGCTATGTGGGCCAGTGGGAAGCCGGAGTTTCCAAGCCTTCCGAGGCAGTGGTGCGGCGCATTTGCCTGAAATTCAGAGTGGCCGATGAAGCGGCTTTGCAGCGCCTCGCTTTTGCCGAAACCGCGCCGGAACATATCAAAGCGGCGCTTTTGCCTCAATGCCAGAAAGAAGCGGCCGGGCAGCCGGTTTTAAGCGAGGCTGAGGCTTTACTGATAGAACGTTTGCATAAACTCCCGGCGGATCTGCGCTGCGCCGTGACGAGAAAGCTTAATTCCATCTTAAAAAGCCAATTGGAGCAGCTCTCCGGCAGTAATCGCCTTTGAAGACGTGATACCCAAAAATTGCGATTCTTGAAATTGATATTCTTTTAAAATCAATAGATTAGTTTTTGTCGGTGGGAAGGTGGCGAAAACAGAAATTGGCCATTAGCATTTCTTGGGAATAATTGCCCCACTTTAGCGGTTAAGAGGCTGCAAACGGCCCGGTGCCGGAAATTATGGAGGAAAATAATGTCTATTCCACTGGAAGAACTTGATAACAAAGTAGCAGAAAAGAGCCGCTTTATTCATACTGTCTTGGATGAGATGTCCAAAGTGGTGGTGGGCCAGCGCGAGCTTTTGGAACGGCTTATTTTAGGCCTTATTGCCGATGGTCATATTTTGGTTGAAGGTGTGCCCGGGCTCGCTAAGACTACAGCCATTAATACTTTGAGCGAAGCTTTAAGCACCACTTTTAGCCGTATTCAGTTTACGCCCGATTTGCTGCCGGCCGATGTTACCGGTACACAAATTTATCGCCCGGCTACCAGCGAATTTACCGTAAAGAAAGGGCCGATTTTTGCCAATTTGGTGCTGGCCGATGAAATAAACCGGGCGCCGGCCAAGGTGCAGAGTGCGCTTTTAGAAGCCATGCAGGAGCGGCAAGTGACCATTGGCGACGAAACATTTAAGCTCCCTAAACCCTTTTTGGTGATGGCCACGCAAAATCCCATTGAGCAGGAGGGAACTTATCCCTTGCCGGAAGCCCAAGTGGACCGCTTTATGTTTAAATTAAAAGTGGATTACCCCTCCAAAGAAGAGGAGCTCACCATTGTGCAGCGCATGGGGCAAAATGAAAAGCTCACGGTAAACAAAGTGGCTACGCCGGAAGATATTTTGGCGGCCCGCGAAATCGTTGATGAAGTGAAAATCCACGAAAAGTTGCAAAAATATATTGTGGATATTGTCTATGCCACGAGAAAACCCAAACTTTGCGGCCTGGATAAACTGGAAGGGCTCATTCAATACGGCGCTTCGCCGCGTGCTTCCATCTTTTTGAATAAGGGGGCTAAGGCGCTCGCTTTCATGAATGGCCGCTCTTATGTAACTCCGCAGGATATAAAGACCATAGGCCTTGATGTGCTGCGCCACCGTGTGGCTCTAAGCTATGAGGGCGAGGCCCAGAATCTAACATCAGATGATATTATCATGCAGATTTTCGACCGCGTGGATGTGCCGTAACAGGTGAGATAATATGTGGAAATTCTTCCATAATTTATTTAAAAAAACGCCCCAGGAGGCGCCGCCCAAGATAGGTGATGCCGAGTTGCTCTCGCCGGAGCTTTTGGCCCAGATTCAGGCCATTCAGCTTAGAGTGCGCCATCAGGTGAGTGAGGCTATGGCCGGCGAATATACTAGCGCCTTTAAAGGGCGCGGTATGGAATTTGAGGAAGTGCGCACCTATCAGCCCGGTGACGATGTGCGCACTATTGATTGGAATGTCACAGCCAGAAGCGGCGTGCCCTTTGTAAAAGAATACCGCGAAGAGCGCGAACTCACAGTGCTTTTGGTGGTGGATGTCAGCGGATCCAGCCGCTTTGGCACCAGCGCCAAATTTAAGCATGAGGTGGCGGCCGAAGTGGCAGCCACGCTCGCTTATACGGCTATTCATTCCAATGATAAAGTGGGCCTTTTAACCTTTTCCGACCAGGTGGAAAATTATATTCCGCCCAAAAAGGGCAAAAACCACGTTTGGCGGGTCATTAGAGCTATTTTGCGGCAAAACAGCGAGGAGCGGGCTACCGATTTAGGCGCAGCGCTCGATTATTTGGGCAAAGTTTTGCACCGCCGGGCGGTTGTCTTTTTGATATCGGACTTTTTGGGCACAGGTTTTGACGAGGCCTTAAGGCGCCTTGCGGGCCGTCATCAGGTGGTGGCGGTAAATATCTCCGATCCCAGAGAGCGCACCTTCCCCAATATCGGCTTTATTGAGCTCCTAGATGCCGAAAGCGGCCAGACACTCCTCCTTGATAGCGGCAGCGCTCGCGTAAGAGATCAATTTAAGAAACTCGCCGCCAAAAGAAGCGAGGAACTGCGCCATCTCTTGGCCGGCATGAGCGTTGATTTGATAGATATTTCAACCGATAAGCCTTATACCAACCAGCTGGTGCGCTACTTTAGAGTGAGCGGCCGGCCGGGGCGTCAAGCTATTTATATTGGCTATTAAGTAATAGGTGGAGAGCTTATGGACGATTTGGCAGATTTACGGACGCGCACCCAGACGGTAAAGCGCCCGCTCTTTGATAAACGCACTGTTTTTATTATGCTTTGGACACTTTTGCTCGCAGCTTCGCTGGGTGCTTTTTACTATTTTTCGGCTCATAAAGAGGTGGAATTAAAAAGCGAAATTTCCCCCAAAGTGCTGCGTGAGACAGCCGGCCGCCTTAGGGGGGCCGGAGTGAAAAGTCAGGCCGCCGATTTGCTCGCTACCTATCTTTTACAAGAGGAACTACTTGGCGAAGAGCGGGCCAAACTGGCTTTTACTGCTGCCTCGCTCTATCTCGAAGAGGGCAACTACGAGCGGGCGCTGACTTTTCTCTATTTGGCTGATGAATCCAATCCGCCCGGCGCCTTAAAAGGGGAGATAGCGGCCAAAATAGTGGCCTCTTTGGAAGGGCTTAAAAAACTGGGCGCTGCCCGCTATGCCCTGAAAACGGCCAGTAATCTGGATAGCAAAGCGGCTAAGGAGCGCGGCGGCAAACTCTTTGCCAAAGTGGGTGACACCTCTATTACTGTGGCCGATATAGAGCAGGCTTTAGCCGCTTTGCCGCCGCAAATGGCCGGCAAGGTAAATACGCCGGAGCAAAAAATGGCTTTTGCCCGGGCCTTTGTGGCCGAGGAGCTTTTAGAGCGCAAAGCTTTAAGGCAAAAACTGGACGAAGACCCGGAAGTGCGCCGCCAGTTAGTGCAGCTAACGCGCCAGCTTTTGGTGCAAAAACTCTTGCAAAATGAGCTTTTAAGTCGTGGTAAGATAGAAGAAGACGATCTGAAAAATTATTATGAAGCCAATAAGAGTCGCTTTACGCCCAAGGACGGCGCCGCGCCGGCTTTTGCCGATATTCGCCCCAAAGTAGCCGAAGCCTATATGAGCGAAAAATTGCAAAAGGTTTATGGCGATCTTTTGGAAGAGGCACTGGCTGTTGAAGAAGCTGAGTTCTTTCCGGAAAATCTGGCTGAGGAAATAAAATGATTTTTAAAGGAAAATTAGTATGGCTTGTGGCCGGCCTTCTGTGTCTCTCTGCCTGCCGGCAGCCCAAAGAGGCACTTGCGCCGGCGCAGCCGCCTTTGCAACTCAGAGCGGCGGTTGATAATGCGAGCCCCTCCACCAACGACACTATTTTATACACTGTCACTGTGGACCGCGATGCCCGCCTCACGGTGAATATTCCCCAATTTGGAGCTAAGATAGAGGGCCTTAGAGTAACCGATGCCGGCAAAGACGAGCCGCAAGAAGTCGCCGGCCGTATTATTACCAAATATTGGTATAAACTTAGGGCTGATATCAGCGGCGCCTATATTTTGCCGGCTATGGAAATAAATTACGGCCGCCCGGAGTGGTATAGCGGTGACGCTGCCTCCGATACCCTGGAGGCAGGTGACGGCGCCAGTGAAAATGGTGCGCTTTTAACGGCTAAAACGGCCGAAATATATCTCGATGTGGCTTCCAGAATAGCCGACGGCGGCAGCCTCACTCTGCGCGACCTTAAGCCGCTCCCCAAAGTGCCGGCCAAATTTCCATGGCTTTTAGTTATAATTTTAATCATAGCCGCCGGCGGTGCGGCCATTATTTATTTTCTGAAAAAGAAAAAAGATACTGTCGAATTGGTAAAGCGCCCGGCTCATGAAATAGCCTATGACCGCCTGGCCAAATTGCTGGATACCCCGCTGGGTGATGAAAAACAGCAGCGGAACTATTTCTTTAACTTATCGTTTATATTGAAAGAATATGTGGAAAACCGCTTTAAAGTTAATGCCACCGATATGACGACGGAAGAGCTCAGCAGCGTGCTCTATAAAGTTAATACTCTCGATGATTTGCACTCGCGGGCGGCTATCAATATGCTGCGCTCTTTTGATCGGGTTAAATATGCCGGTATTTTGCTTAAAAAAGAAAACGGCAATGAAGAGCTCGCCGAAGTGAAGCGTTTTGTTGATGATACGCGTGAGCTGACGGCCGAAGCGGAGCCGGAAGAGGATTAAAAATGCGCTTTGCCAATTGGGAATTTTTCTTTCTGCTTTTGCTTTTGATCCCGGCTATTTACTTAACTTTTTGGGGGCATAAAGGCGGGAAAATCCGTTTTTCCGACCTTTCGGCCCTCAAAAAAGCGGGGCGCGGCGGGCGCTGGTACCTGCTTTATATTCCGTTTGCGTTAGAGGTTTTGGCCTTTATCTTTTTGGTGATTGCCTTAGCCAGGCCGCAATTCGGCCACACCCTGCGCGAGATGGAAACCAACGGTATTGATATTATTCTGGCTCTGGATACTTCCGGCAGTATGGAGGCTCGCGATTTGGAATTTGACACCACCAAGCGGACGCGTCTTGAGGTGGCCAAAGAGGTGGTGGCCAATTTTGTGAAAAACCGCCCGGCCGACCGCCTCGGTCTGGTGGTTTTTGGCGAGCATGCCTTTACGCAGTGCCCGCTGACTCTCGATCATGGCGTTTTACTTAATTTTTTGGACAATATAGGGATAGGCCATGCCGGGGCCAATGCTACGGCTATAGGCGATGCAGTGGCGATTGCCGTAAAGCGCATAAAGGAGATTGAATCCAAGAGCAAAGTGGTGATTCTTTTGACTGATGGCCAAAATAACAGCGGCGAAATTGCCCCCAAAAGAGCGGCGGAAATTGCCGCTACTTTTGGTATTAAGCTCTATACCGTGGGAGTGGGCACGCGCGGCAAAGCGCCCTTTATCGAAGAGACGATTTTTGGCAAAAGAGTGCGCTATGAAGATGTGGATATAGATGAAAAGACGCTTACCGAAATGGCCACTTTGACTGGCGGGCGTTATTTTCGGGCGACCGATACCAAGTCGCTCACTGAGATATATAAACTCATCGACCAGATGGAAAAAGTGGAGATAAAAGTCAAAGAACACATGGAATATAACGAGCGCTATGTGCCTTTTTTAATTACCGGCCTCATTTTGCTCATTCTCTCGGTTATTTTACAAAATACCCTCATCAGGAAGGTGCCGTGATGGGATTTACACTGCGCGATTTAGTGGCATTACTACTGATTATCGGCCTGGGCACCGCGCTGACACTTTCTATTGTGCCGCATTTTGGGAGCCTGACATATCTCGCCGCGATTTTTGTCGTGCCTTTAGTGCTGATTATTTATTATCTCGGCTTTTACTTTAAAAAACGGGCGCTTCTCTTATTTGCCGAGTGGCCGGCCATAGAGCGCCTTATGCCCCTAAAGTGGCGGCGGCGGGCCGTTTATAAAGCCATGCTGGTTATTTTGGCCATTTGGCTGGCTACTTTGGCTTTAATTCGCCCACAGTGGGGGTACCGCTTGGAAAATATTGAGCGCCGAGGGGTAGATATTGCTCTCGTGGTGGATGTCTCGCGATCCATGCTGGCCGGCGATATCGATCCTAACCGTTTAACGAGAGCTAAAAGAGAAATAAGCGACCTTTTGGAGCGCCTCGATGGCGACCGGGTGGCTCTTGTGCCCTTTGCCGGCATACCTTTTGTGGAGTGTCCGCTCACTTTGGATTACGGAGCCATTAGAATGTTTTTAGACCAACTGGCTCCCGATTTGATACCTGTTCCCGGCACGGCGCTCGCCGCCGCTATTGATAGCGCTACTAATCTGCTCAAAGATTCGCCGCGCGAGTCTAAAGCCATTATTTTGATTACCGATGGCGAAGATCATGAAGGAAAACCGCTGGAAGCGGCTAAACGGGCCGCCGAAGAGGGAGTGAGAATTTATGCCATTGGCATCGGTAAAAACGAAAGCGCGCCCATTCCGGAAGAAAAGGGCGGCTTTAAAACCGACCGTCGTGGCGAGATGATAACTACCGCTCTCGATGAGACTATTTTGCAAAAAATAGCTCTGGAGACCGGCGGCGCCTATGTGCGCTCCGTGAGTGGCGAGATGGATCTTGAGGCCATATATGACCAAAATATAAAGGTAAATCTTGAAGCCAAAGAGCAGAGTTCCACTATGCGCAAATTATGGCAGGAAGGTTATCAGTTCTTTTTGGCGCCAGCTGTGCTACTATTGGGCCTGGCCTTTTTGCTCTAAGGCGGCGGGCCGTTTCTCGGCCGCTTTTTTTACTGTGGGCAGGGCGGGTTATTTAGCATGAAGCAACATTTGCCATACCTATTACTGTCCACGCTTTTATGGGGCTGCCAGCCCGCTGCGCGCCCTGTGGCGGCGCCGGAAAAAGTCACTCTGACTAATTATCTGCCGGCTGAGAGCTCAGGCGAAACTGCCGGCGAACAAGAGGGCGATGCGCTTTCTGACGCCCAAAGTTCTAGTCATGATTCTGCCAGCGATGCGCCTTATACTGCAGCGCAAACTAACGATGCTTTAAGTGATCTCGATAGCCAAAATAGAGATTTTTCTGATGGTGATAGCGACTTTGCCGATAGCCAAAGCGATGGCCAAAGTGATGCCCAAAGTGATAGTGCCGATAGCCTCTTAGCCGCCGAAGCTGATGAAATAGTGCAGCCGGAGCGCGGCGAAATTCCCTGTATTCGCTCTTTTGATGAGCTTTTGGCTGCTATGCCCAGCGGCAAATTAGCGCCGCTTACAGCCCTTAATATGGAAGATATGGCTTTTTCTCATGTGCGGGTGAGAGAGCAGTTTATCTCCTGGTATGGCGGCTGCCGGGCTCAGGCTAGGTTACATAAAGCTCTGGATCGCGGTGAAGAAATTTATTTTCCCATTATAGAAAAAGAGGCGCTAGAACATTTCCCGGAAGCTTTAAAAGCCGAGGCAGGGGAGATAGCCCTTATTGATGCCTTAAAAGCTCTGGTGGTGGTGGAGAGCATGGTTAATACCAATGCCATCTCCTGGGCCGGGGCCGGCGGGCCGTGGCAATTTATGCGCCCTACCTTTAGCCGCATAGCAAGGCGCCTAGGTGAAGAAGATCCTTACCCGGCCGAAGATTTGCGCTTTGACTGGCCGGTGGCGAGCCGCGCCGCTTTTGAGCTAACAAGGGAAAATATAAAAGCTTTTCAGTGGACAAAATCGCCGCTTTCCTGCGCTATTATGGCCTATAACGGCGGCATTTACCGCGTCTCCCAGGCGCTTAAAAGGCAAAAAAAGAGTGATTGCCGCGAATTAAAATATACGCGCTACAGCACGCCCACCTATATTGCCACCGAGACTTATCGCTACCAGCCGCGCATTGTTATGGTGCTCATGGTGATGGCCTGGCGGCGGGCTAAAGGTTATGATTTGCCGCCGCGTAAGAATTATGTGCCCAAACTTTTAGAGGGCGAAGGAGCTATTCGTTTGCAAGAGCTGGCCCAGAAGGCCGGGGCCGATTACGATATGCTCATTAAGATGAATCGCCGCTATCCCCTGGGGGTAACGCCGCTCGGCAAGTGGCAACTTATGGCTAAAGATGAGGATTTTTCCGCTCTTTCCGCTGCTCTGCCTACTGTAGATCGCCTTAGCGATGAGCACCTCACCGCCATGCTGAAAAAGGCTGCGCCGCTCGATATTGTTCTTTTACTGGGCGAAGACGCTTTTCGCTATTATACTGTTAGAAAAGGTGATAATGTGAGCACGATTTGTCGCCGTTTTGGCATAACAAAAGCGCGGCTTTTGCAACTTAACAAAGCGCTTTTTGCCAAAAATAAGAAGCGCTCGCACGGGCGTGAATGGACACTCTATGTGGGACAGAAACTGCGCCTGCCGGGGCTCCATCAATTGCTTTTGGAATAGTTGGGACGAAATATGGCTAAAGGATATTTAAGGAGCGGATTACAATTGTTTGGCGCTTCGCTTGCTGCAATAGTTTTGGGGGTTATAGTTTCTTTTCTCATTATGAATTGGCAACGTCTGGGGCGCAGCCCCGATAAAGAGCACCGCGACCAGGTTTTGAGTGCCTCCAAATTTTGGTATGATAACCGCTTTGTCGGCCCGTTGCCGCTAAAGAATAATTGGCGGGGTAGTATTAAAGAGAGCTTTAAGTCTAATCCCTATAACGTGCCGGCGGATGATGATCTCTCTTTGGCGCATATTACTAAAGAATCTTTTGCCCAAAAACCGTATAAAGATTTGCGAGTTACCTGGCTGGGCCATTCGACGGTTATTCTGGAAATCGAGGGCGCTACACTTCTTATTGATCCCATTTGGTCCGAGCGTCCGTCGCCGACTAAGCTTTTAGGGCCTAAGCGTTGGTATGACCCACTAATAGATCTTGATGATTTGCCGCCTATTGATGCGGTTATTATCTCGCACGACCACTATGACCATTTGGATTATGATACCATAAAGGCTATGGAGCATTGGAACGTGCGTTTTATAGTGCCGCTCGGTGTGGGGGCGCACCTCAAATATTGGGGTATTAAGCCGGAGCGCATTAAGGAAATAGACTGGTGGGAGAGTTTTGATGTTAAAAATGTTACTATAACGGCTACTCCGGCGCGGCATACTTCCGGCCGCCTGTGGCCCATCGGAGCCGATAAAACACTCTGGGCCGGTTTTGCTTTTAAGGGCAAAAATCGCAGTGTTTGGTATTCCGGCGATAGCGGCCTTTTCCCGGGGATACGCGAGATTGGCCAGCGCCTTGGGCCCTTTGATTTAACCATGATTGATATCGGTCAATATAACGCTAATTGGCCGGATTGGCACATGGGGCCGGAACAGGCGGTAAAAGCCCATATCATGGCCGGCGGCGAAACACTTATGGGTGTGCACTGGGGGCTCTTTAACCTGGCGCGCCATAGCTGGACGGAGCCGATTGAGCGCCTTTTAACGGCCGGTCACCAAGAGGGTGTCGATATTTTATTACCCCGCCCTGGCGAGCTTGCCGAACCGCATAATTTAAAAGCGGCCAGAACTCCCTGGTGGCCCAAAGTGCCCAGAAAAACAGCGGCCGAAGATCCCATTATCTCCAGCGGATGCGAAGATATAGGCTGGTAGTTAGAGCGGCAATTCTATAATCTTATCTATATTTAGTTTGCTTGGCAGATGGTGTGTAATCAGCAGCGTTGTGGTATCGGCGGTTATTTCTGCCAAAGAAGCCCATACGCCGGCGGCGGTTTTTTCATCGAGAGCGGCTACCGGTTCATCTAAAATTAAAAGGCGGGGCCGGCTGAATAGCGCTCTGGCCAGTGCTATGCGCTGCCGCTGGCCGCCGGAGAGGGCCAGGCCGCGTTCGCCGACAGGTGTATCAAGGCCGGCCGGTAAGGAAGCCACAAAATCACTTAGGCCCACTTTTTGGCAGAGAACGGCCAGTTCTTTTGGCCGGCATGGGCGCCAAAGAGTAATATTATCCGCTATAGTGCCGGAAAAAAGCTCTGTCTCCTGAGTTACTAGGCCAATGCTTTGGCGCCAGGCGGCGATGTCGTATTCATAAAGCGATTTATCCGCGATTTTGATACTGCCGGCCTCTGGACGGTAAAAGCCCATGATTAAAGCCACGAGAGTGCTTTTGCCGGCGCCTGAGGGGCCCATGATAGCCACTCTTTCTCCGCTTTTAATATTAAATGAGAGCTGCTTTAGCACTATAGTGCCCGGGCGGGTTTCATAGCTAAAGGAGAGATCTTTTATGCTTATATCGGCTTTTTTCGGCAGAGCCAGGGTGCCAAACTTTTCACTATTTTCCGCTAAAATAGCCGCCAGGCGCGTAGAAGCTCCAGCAGCCCGCGCGAGCGCATGATATATTTCGCTAAGTCCGCTTACCGCCCCGGCCAGATAGAGGCCGTAGAGGCCGAATTTAAGTAAATCGCCGCCGGCAAAAGCGGCCGTTTGGTTTAATTCACGGGCGCCAAACCACATGATAAAAATCAGTGCTCCGTTCATGGCCAAAGATGATAAAGAAACGGCAATAGCCCTGTTTTGTGCCTCCTCGCGCTGAGTTTCAATAAGTTTGCTGTTTTTTTCTGTGAAAAGGCGGCCGCGCTCCTCCTCTTGGCCAAAAGCTTTGAGCACTTTAATCTGGCCAAAACTCTCTTCGGCAAAAGCCGTAAGCAGAGCGCGTTCATTCTGGCGCCTAGAGGCTATATGGCGAATTTTCCGGCCCAGGTATTTGCTTAAAACAGCCACAGGCGGAAAGATTAAAAACATAATAAGGGCCAGCTTAAGAGAAATAGTAGCCAGGAGCCATAAAGCGCCCAGCACCATTAGTGCCTGGCGCAAAAATTGGGCCAGCGCCTTGGTTATAGCTTCGTTTAAAGCCTCAACATCGCTATTTAAACGTGAAAGCAGCTCACCGGCGGGATTTTTATCAAAAAAGCTAATGGGTAGAGTGAGAATTTTGCGGAAGGTCATAAGACGCAGTGCCGCCGTTATTTGCTCGGTTTTAACGCTGTAAAATTTGGTGCGTAAATAGGAAAGCCCGGAACTTGCCAAAACCACTATGGATAATAATACAGCGTTTTTGTTGAGTAATTCAAAATTTTTCTCGGCGGCGTTATTTAAAAGCTCCCCAAAGAACCAGGGCAAGAGGAGGGCCAGGAGCGCCGAGCAGGCAATGAGAATATAAAGCCCAATAAGAGCAGGCAGATAGGGCCTTATATATGGGGCTATAAAGGCTAAAGTGCTTTTTAGCGAGTTGGCCTTAGGTGCTGCCCTGGCGCTTTTTTTCATTTGCGCTCCAATAATTTTAAGAGAGCCGGGAAAAAGACCACGGCGCTTAAAAACATAGCCGAGAGGCCGATGATGGCTAAAATCCCCAAAGAGCGTAGCCCTGGCATGTGGGAGACTATGCTGGAACCAAAGCCGATTATGGTGGTGGAGGTGGCCAAAAAGGCGGCCACGCCGGTGGATCGCAAAACAAAATCAAGCTGCCCCGGGCCGGCCAGTTTATAGCGGTGATATATATGAATGGCGTTATCGATGCCGATGCCAATCATGCTGGGCAAGACAATAATATTAAACATATTGAGCTCCAGGCTGAAAAGGCGCATCAGCGCAAAGAAGATGCCGAGGCCGAGAATGAGCGGCGTGGCCACCAGAGCCGCTTTTTTAAAGGAGCGCAGGTCGATGAGTAAAAAGAGCAAAGTGATGAGAGCGGCGATAGCCAGCACTTTGGGGCTATCGTGCAGAATTAGTTTATAAACCCAGGCCAAAATAAGCGTCTCATCGGCCATGAGATGTGGGAGGCCGGCCGCTGTTAGCTGGGCGGAAAGCTTTTCCAATAATTCTTCCCAGGCGGCCGCTTCATAATCGGCTTCATAACGGTGGTGCGGCCAGAGATAGAGAAGATACTTTTGGCCGTTTTTAGTGCTAAAACGGGCTCTTAGCTCCGGCGGCAGGTCATTAAAGGTCCAAGGCTCCGCTTTAACCATTTGGCGCGCTCTCATGAGCTCTTTGCCGCGCTCACTCTCCTCATTAAGCGCCTCGTTAAGAGCCTCATCCAAGAGCAAATCGCGCAGGCTCTCCATGGTTTTTTCTTTAGCGGCGCTTTTTAGCGGCAATAAATCGCTGGCGGCAAAAAGTTTTAAAACGCGCGCGGTTTCGCCGCCGGTCTCTTTTTTTATTTCTTCGCGCAAAATGGCGGCCGCTTTTTGAGTATCAGTGAGCGAATCAAAGAGTAAAACGGCCGGGCTTAAGCTTCCGCCCATTTCATTATCTACATAATCCAAAAAGGCCGTGGCCGCAGAGACGCCGCGTAAGTTTTTGTAATCATTCCTAAATTCAATTTTAGTGGCATTAGCCCAGCCAAAAGCCGATAAGGCTAGCAGGAGGACAATAACTATTATAGAACGCTTTAAGGTGAGTAAAGGCTTATTAGTTTTCAGGGCTTTTGGGGGAAGCGGTGCTTTTTTATCCAGCAAGACGAGGAGGGGCGGCAAAAGCAAAAAGGAGGAGATAAAGGTAAAAGCCACACCAATAGTGGCAATTAAACCAAATTCCGAAAAACCGCGAAACTCGGCAAAATAAAAGGAAAAAAATGTGCCCATGGTGGTGAGAGCAGCAATGAGGGCCGGGGTAAAAGTGCCTTTAACCGTCTTTTCCATAGCGGCCTCCGGGCTACTTGGGGCAGCTTTCAGCTCCTGCTTGTAACGTATATATATATGGATGCCAAAATCGATGCCCAGCCCCACAATCACTGAAATTAAAAAACCGGTGATAATATTTAAATTACCAATAGTTAATGTTGTTAGAGCCATGGTTAGAGCAATGCCGGTTAAAAGGGCTAAGGCGATTAAAAACGGCGCTCTTATTTTTTTGGTAAAAATAGCGACCAAAAGCACCGAGAGTAAAAGAGCCAAAACAGCGGCCACCGTGAGGTCGATGGTCATGGTTTCATGCTGCTCTTCCACAATTTTCAGATTGCCGGCCATAGAGACGCTGATGCCCTGTTTCTGCGGCTCCAGCGAGGCGATAATCTTTTCAATTTTATTTAAAAGATCAATAGCCGCCTGCATATCGCTAAATTTAATTGATGGCACGGCTACCAAAAAAAGATAGCGGCCGTCACTGCTTTCCAGATAGGGATTTTTTTGGGGAATTTTATTTTTCAGCTTAGCCACTAATTGATTTACCGCTTGCCAGGCTTCCTCTTCTTCCTCTTTTGCCTCTTCCTCATCCATCAGGCCGAGATTTAAAGGATCGCGCGCTGCCAAACTGGCCTCTATGGCTTCGCTTATGGTTTCGTTTAGATTTTTAAGCTCATCTTCCGGTAAAAACCAGAGCGCCTTTTCGGTAAAAAAATCAACCGGTTGCTTTAGCTCGACGCGGTTTATTTCAGGCAAATCTTCGCAGGCTAAAGCCAGCTTTTCGGCGAGAGCCAGGCGCTCTAAACTGCTGCCTTCCACAGCCAAAACCAACTGGCGAAAACCGCCTGTGAGCTCGCGCACTTGGTCGGTGGCTTTTAGTTTGGGGCTATTTTCCGGGAGCAGCGCTTCGTAGCTGGAATCAAAGTGCAAATTAAGGCAAATAAGGCCGGCGGCGGCCGCTAGCAGCAAAATAGCTGTTACATAACGTTTAGGATGCGTTACCAAACTTTGGGCCAGTTTTCCGATAGCATTTTGCCACATATATATAAATCCTTTGATTATAAGTTATTCTACTTTTACTGCCAGTTCGTCCACATGGAGGCCACGGCTTAAAAGTTTTTCGCGGAGAAGAGGCAGATTTTCTTCCAGCCGGCGTGCTGCTTCATGAGAGCTGGCATAAAAAACGGCTTTTACCCGGCCGGCTGAGCTGCTTAAAGAGCACCTTAAACCGCCTAGGAGGTTTTCGGCAAAACTCAGTTCAAAAAGATGGCCGCCATCAGGATCTTCACCGGCCAAAAATTGTTTTATTCCGGAAGTGTCCAGAGTATTTGGTGCTTTTTTGCTGAGCCCGCGGCTAATAAAAGCGGCCTTTGAGCGCTCTGCCGGCAGAATACTTGCAGCTAAAGAAGCGGCTTTTTCGGCCTCTTTCGGCTCTTCATGCCGCTCTGCCGGTTTTTGGCCAATCATGGCATAAGCTGCCGAATAATCGCGCTTTTCTTTTTTAACATAACTTTGGCGCTTACTTTCGTGTAAAAGAGCCGCCTCGGTTAAAGACAAGTGGCTTTCATCAGCTAAATCATCGGGAAATATGGTATAAATATTATCGGACACAAGACCTCCCAAAGCCCGGCGAGTGGGCAATAACATTTTTTGACCTTTCCTGCAATGGTTAGCTGGAATAGGGTAGGCTATTGCCATAAAATAAAAAAGTGAAAAAAGTCATTGCCAAGGAGGAATAAATTGTCTAGTTTGCGGGTTGATTTTGCCGATTGGTTTGTCTCACATAAGGTGAGCGGCGGAATTGTAAAAAGGAGAAAAGAATGAACAAGATCGTAAAGAGTCTAGTGACAACCGGCTTTTTAGCCACTGGTTTATTAACTATGGGTTGTCCTCCGGCAAGCAACAATAGCGGCAAAGCTGATGCCAAATCTGCTGCCGATGCGGCTAAGCCGGCTCCCGGTGCTGTGAAAGTGGAATTTTTCGTTATGTCGCAATGCCCCTTTGGTAAACAGGTGGAAGACGGCATTTACCCGGTACTCAAAAAACTGGGCAACAATGTTGATTTCAGCATTGATTATATTGGCTCCAATAATGGCGGCAACTTAAGCTCAATGCACGGCGATAGCGAAGTGCAGGGCGACAAAGTACAGCTCTGTGCCGCCAAACACTCTCCGGCCAAATACATGGATATGGTTAACTGTATGAACGAAAATATCCGCGCTATCCCCGGCAACTGGGAAAGCTGCGCTTCCAAAGCCGGTGTTGATTTGGCTAAAGTTAAGGCCTGCTTTGAAGGTGAAGAAGGCAAAACCCTTCTCGCTGCTTCTTTTGACAAAGCGCAAAGAGTCGGTGCCCAAGGTTCTCCCACTATGAAAATCGGTGGTAAAGATTACAACGGCGGCCGTAGCGAAGATGCTTTCCTGCGCGCTATCTGCGGTGCTTTTGACAAAAATGGCAAGGTACCGGATGTCTGTGCCGCTCTGCCCCCGCCGCCGGAAGTTAACATGACTGTTGTTTCCGATAGCCGCTGCAAAGATTGCGGTATGCGCGTTGCTCGTATGCAAAACCACTTCCAAGGCATGATGCCCGGCCTCAAAGTGAAAGCCGTTGATTACGGTACCGAAGAAGGCAAAAAAATCTTTGCCGATAACGGCCTCAAATATCTGCCTGTTATGATTTTTGATGCCAATGTGAATAAAGTTGACGAGATGCGCCGCTTCATCATGAGAGCTAAAAAAGTTGGCGATAACAGCATCTTGGAAATGGGCAACTTTGACCCGACAGCTGAAATTTGTGACAACGGCATCGACGATACCGGTAACGGCAAAGTTGACTGCGCCGATGATACCTGTGTCAATACTCTCATCTGCCGCCAGGAAGTAAAAGGCAAACTCGAAGTATTCGTTATGTCACAATGCCCCTATGGCGTGCGTGCTCTTAACTCGGTGAAAGAGGTTCTCGATACCATCCCCGCCGACAAGATTGATTTCCATATCAATTACATTGCTGATGAAGTTGGCGATTGCAAATTCAATGCTCTCCATGGCCAAGGCGAAGTTGATGAAAACATCCGCGAACTCTGCGCTATGAAACACTATGCCAAGAACAACAAATACATGGATTACATCATTTGCCGCAACAAAGATATCCGTAGCAGCGATTGGCAAAAATGTGCTGTAGATGGTATCGATGTGAAGGTTATGGAAAAATGTATTGCCGAAGAGGGCTGCAAACTTCACAGCGAAAACATCAAATTGGCCAAACAACTTGAAATCGGCGCCAGCCCCACTTGGATTGCCAACAACAAGCATAAATTCAGCGGCATCTCCGCTGAAGATATTAAGAACAACTGGTGCCGCTACAATGAAGGCGTGGCCGGCTGTGACAAACAGCTTTCTCAAAATCAGGCTGTTCAAGGCTCCTGCAACTGAGCCAATAGCTTATAGCTATAGCTGGTAGCTTTTTTTCGCGAGCCGCATATTGGGACTTCCCAATATGCGGCTCGTGTTGTATGGTAGGCACCGGAATTTGTTCTACCTTGGAGGATTAGAATGTTACTTACCGAGAAAGAGATTAATGACGAGCAGGCAGTTGTTATTGCCCATGCCATGGTAAAAGTTGCCTCATGCGATGGTGTTGACGAGCGGGAGAAAGCGCTGATTACCGATTTTTTAACTGCCATCGATACCAAAGAGAATTTTGCCAGCCTAGCAGCTAAAGATTTTGATGTGGCCGGTGCTAAAGCCGTTTTAGGTGCCGATGAGCGCATTATGCTTTTGGAAGGCTGCTGGATGGTGGTTTTGGCCGACAGAAAAATCAGCGCAGCCGAAAAAGATCTGATAGCCAAATTAGCAGCCGATTTGGATGTGAAAGATGCGGAGAAAATCCGTGATTATATGGTTGATGCCTTTATGGATTCCCTGTCCCATGTAAAGAATATCGAAGCTCTGGCCGAAATAGATAAATACCTGCGCTCATAAATATGTGGGGCGTAAAATTTTACGCCTTTACGGATTTCCATTACCTCTACGGATGTATAGCCCCTCTACGGATTTATGAAACGTAAGATTTTACGTTTCTACAATTTTAGATAATTGTCTATAACTTGCAGTAATTCCGCCTCGTTTTCCTGCAAAAACTCCAGGCGGTAAAAACCGGGGCCGGAAGCCATAGGGGCAAAAGTTTCCGCTTTTTGGCTATAGAGAACACTATATTGCCCGCAAATTGTGCGTAAGAGCATGGGCGGCTTTTTATCCGCCGGCCACAGCTTGAGAAATGCCCGGTTTTGCCCATGATTTTGGCAAGTTTGGCAATTCTCGCGGCCGCTCCCGGCGGCCAGTAGGCAGTGGCGGGTGACCATTAGCGGGCGGTGTGTATAAATAAGCTGCTCGAGCCGGGAGCTCCTCTCGCCCGGGAGGGCCGCGCCGGAGTCTAAAAGCTCCCAGCCTGGTGTATCGCGGCTGAGGCCGGCCGCCAACAGATGCGCCGCTGCCGGGCAGCTACTGGCATTCAGTGAGCTGTCACCAACTAGGAGGCCCGGGTAATCTTTGAGCTTTTTAAGCTCGCCTAAAGTACGCACCAAAAGAGCCTCAGGCTGATAGGCGAGGATTTTCTCAAAAAGAGGATCGCCTGGCAGCTCAATATAGGGCAGTGCCAGCCCAAAGGGGCGGCCGGCCGCCTTTAATAGCGGCAGGAGATCGGCTAATTCCCGGCTCGGTAGGTCTAAATAAATAATGTTTAGCTTACTTACTGCCGGCGCGGCCCAAAGAGCTTGCACTTGTTCGCCGGTGCGGAGCAGTACGGAGAGGCTCCTGGCCTTCGGCGCTATTAGCTCTATATTTGGCCAAAACTCCTTGGCCGCCTGATTTTTGGGAACTTGGCGGCAGAAGGGGGCAAAATAGGCGCTCGCTTCCCGGCGCAAATTGTTTAGTCTGCTGGGGGGAAGAGCCAGCGGCAGCGCGCTGACTTCCCGGCCGTTTTGGCTAAGAGTTACCGGGCCCAGCCGAAAGGGCGTCTCGCCCAGGCGGCCCAGATATTTGGCCAGAATTTCTGTAGTGATGGCGCTATTTTGGTCTATAGCCTCTGAGAGATCCTGCCTAAAATCAGCCAAAGGCCGGCCGTCAGCGCCTGATAGTTGCCAGTTTAAGCCGGCTTTAAGGTCGATAAGAGTGAGGTCGGCGGATAGAGTATAGGGGCTAAAAACCTGCGGCCGCCGTTTTAGGGCTTTTTCCAGCTCTTTAGCCAAATCATTATCATAATTTTTATAAACAATAAGCCCGGTTTTGAATTTGGCCGGATTAAGCCGCTCCGGGCCGATGGTGAGCTTTAGTGCCTCTATGCCTTTATAGCGGCAGGATTCCATATTATAGAGGCGGCCGCCCTGGGCCCATTCATCATAATTCACCGCGCCCCCGGGGCAGCCGATAGCCAGGCCGTCGCCGGCTTTAAGCTTATAAACTTGGCTGTTTTGGGCCCCGTCTTTGGCCGCTACATAGAGGGCGTGGGGCTCTATGGCCAAAAGCTTTCCGATGATAAGTCCCTGAAAAGAGCTGATAGTGCCGCTCACCAAGGCCGCGTGGTTTATGCCCTTTAAATAGCCGGGGCCGGGGGCGCGGTTATAAACAAATTTCAGCGCCTCCGCCTCAGTAGCGGTAATTGGCGGGGCGCTGCCCAGGGCGGCCTTAAGGGCGGCCGC
>JAEEGL010137991.1_pt1 | contig 18332 bp, 15 predicted proteins | sample 9134231 | NCBI WGS metagenome assembly JAEEGL01 (sample SAMN16246548, study PRJNA631951) | gut metagenome | biome: gut microbiome; feature: rumen; material: fiber-attached | host: Bos | place: Iran: Karaj | collected 2018-10 | reverse complement strand
TCTCGCGTTCTCCCCCACCCGGCTCCGCCGGGAGCCCCCTCCCGGAGGGGGCCATAGTGTCGGCGTTTCGCATGGAGCGGTCATTCAGCAAGCCCACCCCCAAGACTGACCGAATACCATGGCAATCGTCGCCATGGCTCGAGAATTGCTAACTGTCTGGACACCGACGGCGCACATGGAGTATGCTTGCCGCATGGAAAAACCTTCCAAAGAACCCTCGTCGCGCAAGAAGAAGTGGCTGCGCCGCACCGCCATCGGGTGCGGTCTGTTGCTCCCTCTCCTTGCCATCATCGCCGAAACGTCCGTCCTTATCGCCTCCGCCGGGCGAATCGCCGATGATTTGTCCGATTTGCCGCATTGCAACGCCGCCGTAGTGCCGGGCTGCTCGAAGTCCCTTCGCGGGGGCGGTGAGAACCAGTATTTCCGCGCCCGCATCTCCGCCGCAGCCGCACTCTACCACGCCCGCAAGGTCGGCATCATCATCGTGAGCGGCGATAACCGCCACCGCGGCTATGACGAGCCAACCGACATGAAGGAAGCGCTGGTCCGGCTCGACGTTCCCGAAGATCGGATTGTCTGCGACTACGCCGGCCTCCGTACCCTCGACACCGTCGTCCGGGCGCATGACGTGTTCCAGCAAAGCGACTTCATCCTCGTTTCGCAGCGGTTCCAGCTTCGGCGTGCGCTGTTCCTGGCGAGGAGCCGCGGCATTCGCGCGCGCGGGTTTGCAGCCGATGAGGTGCGGCTGGGGCGGCGCGTCCTGTTGCGGCAGTTGGCGCGCGAACGCCTGGCGCGGATCGCCGCACTGCTCGATGTCGCTACCCGCCGTAAACCCCGCTTTCTCGGTCCCCTGGAGAATCCTCCCATGCGCTACGTCCCGTCCCCCAACCATTCCGAAAGAACCCGTCCGGTATCCATCATCGTCCTCCACTACACGGTGACCAAGACGCTGGAGCAGGCGGTCCAGATCCTGACCGCCACGAACACCCCCCATCCCGTGAGCTCGCACTATGTCGTCGGCATTGACGGCGAAATCGTTCAGCTCGTCCCCGAAGACCGACGCGCCAGGCACGCGGGCGTCAGCTTCTGGCGCGGCGAGACGGATGTGAACAGCGCCTCCATCGGCATTGAGATCGTAAACATGGGCCCCGACGCCAACGGGGTCCATCCCGCCTATCCCGAAGAGCAGATCACGGCCGTCATCGGACTCTGCCGCGACATCCAGGCGCACTACGCCATCGAGGACGTCGTGGGGCATTCGGATGTAGCCCCGAAGCGCAAGCAGGATCCCGGGGCGGCCTTCCCCTGGCGGAGGCTGGCCGCGGAGGGCATCGGGGTGTGGACGGATGAGTTCGTCGCCAGCGATACACCGAACGCGAAGCTTCTCGCCTCGATTGGGTACGATGTCTCGGATCCGGCCGCGGCGCTGCTTGCATTCCAGCGGCACTACTACCCCGAGGCGATTCTGTCCGGCGGGAAGCGGACCCATGAGCGTCTTGCCGCCGTCGAGCAGCTTTTCCGGAAGCGAGATTAAAAAAACAGTCGCAAAAACGAATCACTGCTGGTACAATGGGCGGAAACAGGGAAGTGTCATGAGGACGTTCCGCCGTCGGCTTCCCCTTTTCCACCCACTCCAACATCCCCAACCATGAACAGCGCCATTGTCCTCGCAGGAGGAAGCAGCACCCGCATGGGCAACAAGATCGACAAGGCCTTCCTGCCTCTCGGCCCGAAGCCTGTCGTCGCGTATCCCCTCCGCGCCTTCCAGGATTGCGCCGACATCGACTCGATTGTCCTGGTCGTCCGCAAGGAACAGCTCATGGCCGCGCGGGGGCTGGTGCAGATGTTCGGCATCAGCAAGATCCATGCAATCGTGGCCGGCGGAAGCAGCCGACAAGCGTCGGTCAGGGCCGGTCTGGCCGCCCTGGATCCCGACACCACCTACGTCGCGGTCCACGACGCAGCGCGTCCCAACATCCACCCGGAGCTGATTGAAACGCTGCTGAAGGCCGCCCGGAAGACCGGCGCGGCCATCGCCGCCACCCCCATGGTTGACACCGTCAAGGTCACCGGCAAGGGCGGCATCATCGCCGAAACCCTCGACCGCTCCCGCATCTGGGCCGCGCAGACCCCGCAGGTCTTCCGGGTCCAGCTGCTCCGCTCCGCGCTTGAGAAGGCCGACCAGGACAAGGTCGAAGTCACCGACGACGCCCAGGCCGTCGAGCGCATCGGCGGCGAAGTCAAGCTCGTCCCCAATCCCGTTCCCAACCCCAAGATCACCGTCCCGGAGGACATCCGCACGGTCGATCTGCTGATGGGCATCCGATGACCCGCGACGGGCGCCGCCGCGAAATGCGCCCCCCCACGACGCCATGGACAAGAAATTCGCCATCCTAGGAGACATCCACGCCAACCTCCCCGCCCTGAGGGTGGTTCTCGATGACGCCCGTTCGCAGGGCGTCACGGATTTCATCTGCGTCGGCGATGTCGTCGGCTACAACGCCTCCCCCTGCGAATGCGTCGACATCGTGCGCGAGCTCGGATGCCTGACCATCCAGGGCAACCACGACCACTACTGCTGCTCCAACGACCCGCTCACCGACTTCCACCCCCTCGCCGCGAGCGTCGTCGAATGGACCCGCCGCCAGCTGCGCTCCGACCAGGCCGACTGGCTCCGCGGGCTCGATTACCAGAAGAACATCCCCGGCGCCATGTTCTCCATCGTCCACGGCACGTTCGACATGCCGGAGCAGTGGGGCTACGTCTTCGACGTGCTGGATGCCGAATCGCACTTCGTCTACCAGAAGACGCCGCTCTGCTTCCACGGCCATACCCACGTCCCGGTCGTCTTCGAAAAGCGCGGCATGTCCGCCGCCACGCGCATGGAGCCCATCGGCTTCCAGGTCTCCTTCGGTCGCAAGTACTTCATCAACGTCGGAAGCGTCGGGCAGCCGCGCGACGGCATTCCGAAGGCCTCCTACTGCATCTACGACACCACGACCCGGAGCGTGGACTTCCGCAGGGTCGAATATGACATCGCCGAGGCCCAGGCGCGGATCCGCGCCGCGCATCTCCCCGAACGGCTCGCCCTTCGTCTGGAGACCGGCCGGTAGCCCGCACCGCCATGTTCATCGTCCCCACCGCCATCCCCGATGTCAAGATTGTCGAGCCGAAGGTCTTCGGCGACAAGCGGGGATACTTCATGGAAACCTGGACCCGACGGGAGTTCCTCGATGCGGGAATCGATGTCGATTTCGTCCAGGACAACGAGTCAAGCTCCAACCGCGGCGTCCTGCGAGGGCTCCATTTCCAGGCCGGCGACGCGGCCCAGGCCAAGCTCGTGCGCGTCGTCCACGGGGCCGTCTTCGACGTCGCCGTGGACATCCGCCAGGGCTCCCCCTCCTTCGGGCAGTGGGTGGGCGAGATTCTCTCCGGCGAGAACAAGCGCCAGCTCTTCATCCCCCGCGGGTTCGCGCACGGCTTCCTCTGCCTGGAGGACGGCACGGTCTTCACCTACCGTTGCGACAACTACTACGACCCTGCCACCGAGCGGGGCATCCGCTATGACGACCCCGACATCGGCATCGCCTGGCCGTTCCAGCTCGTCGAGGGCATTCCTCTCAACCGCTCCCCGCGGGACTGCCGCCTGCCGCTGCTGGCCGACTGCGACAGCCTCTTCTAGCGGCCCGCCTCTTCTCCGGCTGTCTCCGGAACCCCTTCTGGCGGAATGCCGATGTCGGCGGGCGTGAGGGTCATCAGGTCCTCTTTTGTGGGGTTTTCGATTCCGGCAAGCCGCATGGCGTGGTTTTCGACCGCCTTTTCAAATAGATTTCGAACATAGCGCCCGTTGCCGAAGGTCCGGTCGCGCTTCCGCGTCCAGACGCGCAGGGCCGGCTCCAGCCAGCGATCGGCATCGTCGGAGAGGACGTACTGGCTCTTCCGCGCATTGAGACGGAAGATGGCGGCCAGTTCCGCCGCCGAGTAGTCCGGGAAGTGGATGTAGCGGTTGAAGCGGCTCTGCAGACCGGGGTTGGCGTCGATGAAGCGCTTCATCTCGTCGGGATACCCGGCGATGATCACGACCAGCTGGTCGCGGTCGTCCTCCATGCGCTTGAGGAGCGTCGCAATGCACTCCGCCCCGTAGCCGCCGATGCGTCCGTCCACGATGGAGTAGGCCTCGTCGATGAACAGCACGCCGCCGAGCGCGCAGTCAATGACCTTGCCGGTCTTGACCGCCGTCTGCCCGACGTATTCGCCGATGAGGCCGCCGCGGTCGGTCTCGACGAGCTGTCCCTTCTCGACGATGCCCAGCGCCCGGTAGACCTTCGCCATGATGCGCGCGACTGTCGTCTTGCCGGTGCCTGGATTCCCGGTGAAGACCATGTGGTAGGAGACCGGAGCGACCTTGAGCCCGGCGGCCTGGCGCTGCTGCGCGACGCGGATGAAGCTCGTGAACTTGCGCACCTCCTCCTTGACCTCGCCCAGCCCGATGAGCGAATCCAGTTCGGCCAGCGCCTCCTCCACCGTGGCGGCGTTCTCCTCCGGCGGCGTGTAGCGGATTCCCGGGGGAAGCTCGGCCTCCCCTTCGTCCTCCTCTCCGCCCCCGGCGGCCGGCGGCGCGTTCGTGGACGCGACCTCGGGCGTCTGCGGGTCCTCCGGCTCGCCTTCGCCGGCGGTATCGAGCTTCGCAAAGCATCCGAGCAGCACCGCCCCCGCGAAGAACACGGGGCCGAGCAGCCGGGTCCAGATGCCGTCCAGGCCCGCATGGTGCATCATCAGCCGCACGCCGAGCGCGACCGGCGATAGCATGATCGCGTATGCGCAGACCCAGACGCAGTCGTTCTCAGTCAGAAACACGAAGCAGAGGATCAGAGCGGCGATTTGCACGAGGCAGCCGATCGCCCAGTCGGCAAACGGGCTATCTTTCATGCGGAGATTCCCCTTTGGAGTCAGGGTAAAGAGACACGGGCAGAAGCAGGGCGCCAACGACTGCCCCCAGACAGTTGTCCAGGATGTCCTGGGCGCTGCAGGACCTCCCTACGATTGGGAGCATCTGAAGAAACTCCAGAACCAGACCGTACAGGGCGCAGGCAATCGCGGCGGTGAACCGGCTCCGCCATGGGCGGGCGGCGCGACCGAATGACCACAGCGCAAGGGCGGAAAGCACAAGGTAGCAGCCGGCGTGGATCAGGTAGTCGCGCTTCTGCACCGTCTCGGGGACATGCTCGTCAATATTGCCCCGCGACCACAGCGACACGAACGCGATGGCGGCGACGGCGGCGAAGAAAAGCGTTCGTCGGACGGAGAGCGGGATGAGGCGGATCAGGGTTATCATGTCGGCTCTTTCGTGGCTCGCAAAGCGCGCGCGAAGGCGGTGGCGAAGGCGCCCATGCTCGGATAGCGATCCGCAGGGTCGGCCGCTGTGGCCCGTTCCAGCACGGCGCGGACCTCCGGCGCGACACCGACAAGCGGCCCGCGCCGGTAGTCTTCCGGATGGGCGGGATCGAACGGCGAATCATCGGGCGTCCGCCCCGTCAGCATCTGGTAGGCCAGGATGCCGAGCGAGTACATGTCGGAGGCCGGGCCGAGGGGTTCGCCGCGCAGCTGTTCGGGGCTCATGTACTGCGGAGTTCCGGCGAGCTCGTCGGACGAATCGTCGGCGGGCCCGAGCAACGCCGCGACGCCGAAGTCGATGATCTTGAGCTTGTCGTCGCCCGTGAAAAGCAGGTTGGACGGCTTGAGGTCGCGGTGCAGGACGTGGTGCCGGTGCGCGTAGTTGAGACCGGCCGCGCAGGAAGCCACGACGCCGATGGCCAGCTCCGGATCGAGCGCCCCGTAGCGGCGGAGAAGGCTTTCAAGGCTCTCCCCCTCGATGTACTCCATGACGAGATAGGTGCGCCCGCCGGACTGGAGCAGGTTGTAGAGCCGCACGAGGTTGGAGTGCGAGAGCTCCATCGCGATGCGCGCCTCGGCCTTCATCGCCTGAATCGATTCGGAATCCGACGCGAGGTCGGCGCGAAGCGCCTTGATGGCGACATCCATGTCGAGCAGCATGTCATGCGCCCGCCACACCTCGCCGGAGGCTCCTTCGCCAATCTTGCCTAGGATGCGGTAGCGCTTGGGGTCGGGGGACGGATTCACCTCCTCGGCGGTCGGAAGCGGTGGCGGCAGGGGCGGTGGCACCGCCGGGCGCGGGAGCTCAAGCAGCGGCCGAAGGTCTTCCAGGGAATCAATGGCGGCAAGGTCGGGGATGAACGCCGCGACCACGTCGGCTTCGACCAGCGCCGTGGCCGCCGGGGAATCCTCCTGAGAAGTGTCGGCGACAACCAGCGTCGTCGGTACCGCACCGTCCTCGAAAAGCACCGCCTCGGCATCCGGCGCCGCCAGATCGCAGAGAAGCAAGTCCGGGAAGAGCGCCGCCCGCGCCCGGCGCGCCTGCTCCGGCGTGGATGCCAGGATCGGAAGCGCCTCGCGCCCGGCCAGACGTCCAGCGAGGGCGCGGCCTATCGGCGATTCCGTATAGAGGAGGATGACGGAGAAGGCAGACATGGACTCCTAGTTGGGAACGCAGTAGGCGAACGACGCCTCCGCGCGCCCGGAGGCGCTGAGGCGGAACTCGCCCTCCTCCAGAATGCGCTGGCCGTCCTCGTCGGGATAGGACAGGTCGCGAAGCGGATCGATGCGTAGACGCACCGTCTTCGTCTCGCCGGGGGCCAGCTCGACTTTCTCGAACCCGATTACGCGCCGCACCGGCTGCGTGTAGGTGGCCCACACGTCTGTCAGGTACCAGAAGACGGTCTCCTTGCCCGCAACGCTGCCCGTGTTGGTTACGGCGACGGACGCGGCGAACCCGCCACCGCGCTTCGCGACCTTGACGGGTCCGTACGCGAACTCGGTGTAGGAGAGCCCGAAGCCGAACGGTAGCAGCGGGCCGTCGGGGAGGGCGTCCTCGAGGTCGGCCGTGTAGTCCTTCGCCCAGTGGCGGCTGCGGCGGTGGGCGTTGTAGTACACCGGTATCTGCCCGACATGGCGCGGGAAGGTCATCGGCAGCTTCGCGCTGGGGTTGACGCGCCCGACAAGGATCTCCATGGCGGCTTCGGCCGCGCGGGCGCCGGACTGCCAGAGGTAGAGCACCGCAGCGCACTGGTCGAGAAGCCGGTCGATGATGAGCGGGCGTCCGGCCGTGACGAGCGCGACGATGGGCCTGCCTGCCGCGACGAGGCGCGTGAGGAGCGCGTCCTGAAGCCCCGGAAGCGTGAGGTCGATGCGCGACTTGTACTCGCCTGTCTGCCCGCCCTCCTCGCCGCAGGCGAAGAGAACGAGGTCCGCCTTCTCCGCCACGGCACCGGCGCGCTCGATGGCGTCGAAGTCGCCGTCGTCCACGACTCCACACCCCTTCTCCACGTCGATCTTCGCCTTCGGGAAGAACGCGCGGACCTGCTCCAGATAGTTCGTGGCGCCGGTGGCGTCGGAGGCGATCCGGGCCGCCCATGACCCGATGTGCGCCTGGTAGCTTTCGGCCATGGGGCCGATGAGCGCGATGCGGCGCACCTTGCACGGGTCAAGGGGAAGAAGTGGATGCATCCCTGCTGCACGGAGTACTCCCCCCTGCCCCTTTGGGGCATCCCCCCTCTCGTAGGGGGGCATTTTTCCCGTCTTGCCCCCCTCCGAGAGGGGGGTGGCGGCGGAGCGGCCGGGGGGAGTATTCCGTGCGGCACCCTGGGGTGAAACCGATGATGCGACCGAACAGAACGGCTCGTTCTTGAGAAGCGCAATGGACTCGCGGGCGCATTCCAGCGCGAGGTCGCGTGCGTCGGGGAGCTGGCAGGTCTTCTCGACGGGGAGCTCCGGGACGTAGGGGTTCTCGAAGAGGCCGAGCTCGAACTTCACGCGCAGGACGCGGCCCACGGCGCGGTCGAGGTCGGCGGCCTTGAGACGGCCTTCCTCTACGAGACGTGGAATGCAGCGGAAGACGCCGTCGCACATGTCCATGTCGTTGCCGGCGAGGAGCGCGGCAAGCGTCTGCGGCTCGGGGTCGTCGGCGTAGCCCTGGTCGCGCAGCTGCGCGCCGGCCGCCCAGTCGGAGCCGACAAATCCGTCGAAGCCCCAGCGGTGGCGCAGAATCTCCGTCTGCGTGTAGTAGTTCGCAACGGCGGGGACGCCAGTGATGTCGTTGAACGAGCTCATGAGCGTGCGGGCCCCGGCGCGAACGCCCGCCTCGAACGGCGGCAGGTGCCACTCCCAGAGCGCGCGGCCGGAGATGTCCGTGTAGCTGTAGTCGCGACCGCCCTCGCTCGCGGAGTAGCCGACGAAGTGCTTGAGGCAGGCGGCGATGTGGCCGGGACGGGCGAGGTCGCCGGGCTTGCGGCCCTGGTAGCCGCGGACCACGGCGGCGGTGAAGACGCCGGCGGTGTACGGATCCTCGCCGTAGCCCTCCACGACGCGACCCCAGCGCGGGTCGTGCGCGACCTCGACCATGGGCGAGAAGGCCCAGTTGACGCCGCCGTCGGCCCAGGCCTCGCGCGCGGCGACGCGGGAGAGCCGCTCCGTGAGATCGGGGTTGAACGAGCCGGCCTGCGCCAGCGAGACGGGAAAGCCGGTGCGCCAGCCGTGGATCACGTCGTAGCCCCAGAGGATCGGGATGCCGAGGCGCGTCTTCTCGACGGCGGCGCGCTGGTAGGCGTTGCGGACGGCCGCGCCGCCATCGAAGGCAAGCACCGAGCCGACGAGCGGGTCGAAGGGGTTGTCGGGTCCGATGTTGTCGGGGTTGGCGTCCTTGCCGATCGTCTGCTGGATGAGCTGCATCGCCTTCTCCTCGACGATCATGCGGCGCAGGAGGTCTTTGACGCGGGCGTCGACGGAAAGGGCGGGGTCGCGGTAGGCGGGGGGCTTTTTCATGGGCTAGTAGCGGTAGTAGTCGGGCTTGTAGGGACCGTCGACGGAAACGCCGATGTAGGCGGCCTGCTCGGGCGTCAGGCGCGTGAGCTTGGCGCCGAGCTGGTCGAGATGGAGGCGCGCGACCTCCTCGTCGAGCTCCTTCGGGAGCCGGATGACGGAGACCGGCAGATTCTCCGTCCAGAGCTTGATCTGGGCGAGGGTCTGGTTCGTGAACGAGTTCGACATCACGAAGGCGGGATGCCCCGTGGCGCAGCCGAGATTCACGAGGCGCCCCTCGGCCAGAAGGTAGATGCTATGGCCGTCCGGGAAGGTGAACATGTCCACCTGGGGCTTGATGTTCGTGCGGACGACGCCCGGCCAGGCGAGCAGGCCCGCGACATCGATTTCGTTGTCGAAATGGCCGATGTTGCAGACGATGGCCTGGTCGCGCATGCGCGACATGTCCTCGGCGGTGATGATGCGGCAGTTGCCGGTGCAGGTGACGAACAGGTTGGCCCATGGCAGGGCGTCCTGGACCGTGGCGACCTTGAAGCCGGCCATGCATGCCTGGAGGGCGCAGATGGGGTCGGCCTCGGAGACCCAGACGCGGCAGTGGTTCTCTCGCAGGGCCTCGGCGCAGCCCTTGCCCACATCGCCGTAGCCGCAGACGAAGGCGTTCTTGCCGGCGAGCATGATGTCCATGGCGCGCTTGATGCCGTCGACCAGGGACTCGCGGCAGCCGTAGATGTTGTCGAACTTCGACTTCGTGACGGAGTCGTTGACGTTGATGGCGGGGAAGAGGAGCTTTTTCTCGGCCTCCAGCTGGTAGAGGCGGTGGACGCCGGTGGTCGTCTCCTCGGAGACGCCCTTGACGCGGGCGGCGGCGGTCGAGAACCAGTGCGGGGAATCCGCAAGAGTGCGGCGGATGGTGTCGAAAAGGGCGCGCTGCTCCTCGGACTTCGGGTTCGCGAGGACGGAGGGGTCCTTCTCGGCTGCGACGCCGAGATGCAGGAGAAGGGTCGCGTCTCCGCCATCGTCGACGATGAGGTCGGGGCCCTGGCCGTCGGGCCAGCGCAGGGCGCGCATGGCGAAGTCCCAGTACTCTGCCAGCGACTCGCCCTTGTAGGCGAAGACGGGGATGCCGGAGGCGACGATGGCGGCGGCCGCCGCGTCGTTGGTGGAGAAGATGTTGCACGAGGCCCAGCGGATGTCGGCGCCGAGTTCGCGAAGGGTCTCGATGAGAATGGCGGTCTCGACGGTCATGTGGAGCGAGCCCATGATGCGGGCGCCGGCGAGGGGCTTCGAAGGGCCGTACTTGGCGCGGGTGGCCATGAGGCCGGGCATTTCCGGCTCTTCGATGTTGATGAGCTTGCGGCCGAGAGGGGCGAGGGAGGGGTCTTTAATGAAGGAATCCATGGGAAGTGGGACAATAGATAGGTCGGCGAGGAATACTGAGGAATCAAGGAACGATGTCCAAGATTCGGATAGTCTACCATTATTCGGACCGCAACGGAATTGGAATTTCGCCAAGCAGCGTCGTGACGGTTGCGTACACGAACGCCGCCGGGTACAATGTGGGGTACACGGCGACGCTGCCGGGCGGCGGCGTCTTCCGCCGCGAGGTCGTCCGCGACCCCGCCTTCCCCGACCGCGTCCTCTCCTGCACCAACTTCTTCGGAACCACCGCCGTGACAGGCTACGAATACACCTCCGACACGCAGAGTCCGCGCTCCTGGAGCCTGACGGCTCGTTCTGACGAAGGGCCAGTCTGCCGGAAGAATCACACGCTGAGAGCGCTAGGAACTCAGAACCAGCCAGCTGGAGTTCAACTCACGCGGAGTTCGCGGGGTTCGCGGGGTTCGCGGAGGCTACCAGCCAGAGAGGTGTCCCTCCCCATCCAGCAACGGCGGCGTAGGCTCTGTGACTCTGTGCCTTCGTGTCTCTGTGTTGAAGATGGCGCAGGAGGGGCGCCGAGTGCGCAGCGAACGCGGAGCCGGCCTGCTGGTGTTCAACTCACGCGGAGGTCGCGGAGACCACGCTAGCCGACTTTTGCGTCCTCTGCGCCCTTGTTCGGCGCATACACCTCACGCTTTATGCCTTCTTGTGGAGGTCGGTCGTGTCAACCTTCGCAAGGGGATTGGCCGAATAGACGGTCTCCGGAGGCGAATCATCGTGCCAGCAACTGGTCTTCTGGGGAGGCAGGTCCGGCGCGGCCCAGCGGACGGCGTTGCCAAGCACCTTCACGACTTCCGGCTGGTTGTAGATCGGGAACGTCTCGTGTCCGGGGGAGAAGTAGAAGATCTTCCCCGCGCCGCGCTGGAGGGTGACGCCGCTGCGGAAGACGTTGCCGCCTTCGTACCAGGACATGAAGACGACGTGCGCATCGTCGGGCAGTCCGAACGGCTCGCCGTACATCTCGGTGTGCGGAACGACGAAGGATTCCGGGATGCCGCGGGAAATCGGATGCTGCAGGTCAACGGTCCAGACGCGCTCCTTCTCCCCGCACTCGCGCCACCGCAGCGAGCAGCTCGTGCCGGTCATGCGGCGGAATATCTTCGAATGATGGCCGGAGTGCATGACGACAAGCCCCATGCCCTCCAGAACCCGCTTCTGGACTCGGTCGACAAGCGAATCCTCGACCAGGTTGTGCGCGCAGTGGCCCCACCACATCAGCACGTCGGTGTTGTTCAGCAGCTCGTCGGGAAGCCCCTGCTCGGGCATGTCGAGCGAGACGGCGGTAATCTCCAGGTCGTCGGCGGCGAGATTCTGCTTCAGGGCCTCGTGCAGGCCTTTGGGATAGAAACTGCGAATGTAGTCGCCGAAGTCGCCCTCGGCGCGCTCGTGCTTGAATTCATTCCAGATGGTGACGCGGATTTTGGCCATGGTGTTGCTCCTGTGGATGGATGTGGTGTCAATGATGAAAGGTTGGATGGCTATGGAACCGGAAACTTCAGCGCGAAAGCGCGGACTTCCTCGCGGATGCGCGCCTGGAGGGCGGTGTCGCCGATGTCGGAGAGAATCGCGGCAATCCACCCGCCGAGGCGCTCCATCTCCGGCTCCTTCATGCCGCGAGTCGTGACCGATGCGGTGCCGATGCGGATGCCGGAGGTGACGAACGCGCTGTTCTTGTCGTAGGGGATCGTGTTCTTGTTGGCGATGATGCCGGCGGCCTCCAGCGCCATGGCGCAGTCCTTGCCCGTGAGGCCGCGCGCGGCGACATCCACGAGGAAGAGATGGTTGTCGGTGCCGCCGGAGACGATGCGGAAGCCGGCGGCCTTCACGACCTCGCAGAGGCGCGCGCAGTTCTTCACGATCTGGTGCGCGTAGTCGCGGAATTCCGGCGCCATCGCCTCGCGGAAGCACACCGCCTTCGCCGCGATGGCGTGCACGAGCGGACCACCCTGGAGCCCGGGGAAGATGGCGCGGTTGATGTCCTTGAGGTACTTCTCGCGGCAGAGGATGAGTCCGCCGCGCGGGCCGCGCAGCGTCTTGTGCGTCGTCGAGGTGACGAAATCCGCGTACGGCACGGGGGAGGGGTGGGCGCCGCCGGCGATGAGGCCCGCGATGTGGGCCATGTCGACGAGCAGGTACGCGCCGACCTTGTCGGCGATGGCGCGGAAACGCGCGAAGTCGATAACGCGCGGGTAGGCGCTGGCGCCGGCGAGGATGAGCCGCGGCTTCTCACGCAAGGCGATTTCCTCGATGGCGTCGTAGTCGAGGAGCTCGGTATCGGCATTGACCGTGTAGGGAATGATGCGGTAGTCCTTGCCGGAGATGTTGGCGGGCGAGCCGTGGGAGAGGTGGCCGCCCTGGTCGAGCGACATGGAGAGGATCTTGTCGCCGGGCTGGAGGACGGCGAGGTAGACGGCGAGGTTGGCGGAGGCGCCGCAGTGGGGCTGGACATTGGCGGCCTCGGCGCCGAAGAGCTCGCATGCGCGCCGGATGGCCAGCGACTCGACGTCGTCCGAGGGGTGGCAGCCGCGGTACCAGCGCTTGCCGGGGTAGCCCTCGGCGTACTTGTTGGTGAGGACGGACCCCTGCGCCTCGCGCACGGCGCGCGTGGTGTAATTCTCGGAGGCAATGAGGTTGATAGTGGTGTCCTCCTGCGAGGTCTGGCCCTGGATGGCGGCGTAGACCTCGGGGTCGGCCACACGCAAGTGGTCCACCTCGGTCAGGCGGTTGCCGACGGCGGCGGCGGCGGCGTTGCGGCGCGCGTGGCGCTCAATGCCGGAGAAGGGGGTCTCCAGCCAGATCCGAACGATTTCACACAGCGCTGCCGGATTGCGGTCGGCGCCGCGCAGGCAGAGGACGTTCGTGTCGTTGTGGCTGCGCGTCCGAACCGCCATTTCCACGTCATCCACGAGGGCGCCGCGCACCGCAGGGAAGCGATTCACGGCGATGCACATGCCGATGCCCGTGGTGCAAAGCAGGATGCCGCGCTCTGCGAATCCCGTCGTGATGGCCCGTCCCACCTGGTCCGCGTAGTCGGGGTAGTCCACGGGGTCCTTGCTGTGGCACCCGACGTCGACGACCTCGTCGCCGCGGGAAAGAAGAAACGCTTTGATCGCCTCCTTCGCTTCGAAGGCGCCATGATCGCTGCCGAGTATGATTTTCATGAGAGTCTATTGGGTACGCACCGGCCCTTCTGCGCCGGATTCGCGGGCAGAGTATACAGGAACCGGCCCGAAAAGGCACGGAAAATCGCGGGAGGGGCGGCAAACTTCGGTCACAACGCTCACACCGAGGCGCGTTTGGACTTGCGCCAGACATGGAGGATGGCGACGAGAAGCACGGACGACGTAGACCAGACGGCGAGCGGCCCGGCAGATTCGCCGAAAAGGTGTTGCGCACCAGGCGCAAACCTCTCCCCGAACGCATTCAGGACCGATTGGAACTCATGGCACATGTAGGCCATGAGCGATGTCTGCCCGAAGAGGATGAAGAGACCCATGCCGCGCCGCAGCCGGAGGATGTCCGCCAGCGCGTAGAGCGCGGCGAGCGCAAGGCAGCACCATCCCATCGCCTGCGCTGTAAACGTGATCGTGAAGATGTGCTTGATGGGCGGAATCAAGGGCGAAAGAGCCCATCCCGCGGCCAGGAGCGCCCCGCCGAGGGCGGCCAGGCGTCCGAACAGCCGCATCGGAGACACGCCTGAGCGGAGGATGTCCGTCGCGGCCATGCCGCAGAGCGTCATCGCGCCGAACATCGGAATCGTCGCCCACCACGAATAGCCGGGGTCGGCCATCTCAAGCGCCTTCGAGCCCTCCGGCGTGATGAGCGGGAGTATCCAGCGCTCGATGCGTGTCGCGGCGTTGCCCTCCGGCGTGTAGTCGCCGCCGAAGTGCAGGAACGCCGCATAGCCGAGCGCCAGAACGAACGGGACGGCGATGCGGACCTTCCGCGACGGAATGCAGAGGACCGCCGCCGCCACGAGGTAGCCGCTCGCGATGGCCTGGAGCGTGTTGTTGAAGGGGTTGATGAGGCGCGCATCGAACGAGAGGAGCCGCCCCTGCGCGACCATGCCGAACACCCAGAGCAGCGCCACGCGCCCGGCGACATGCCGCCAGTAGCGGAACCCGGCCCGCCCGTTCTCCATGCGCTTGGGGAGGGCGAAGGGAATGGCCGCGCCGCACATGAAGATGAAGAGGGGCATGATGATGTCCCAGAGCGTGAAGCCGCCCCAGTTGTGGTGGAACTGCCCCATGAGGGCTTTCGGCAGGGGCGTCGTCCGGTTGAGCGCCGCGGCGAACGGGCCGATGACGGTGAGAAGGAACATGTCAAGCCCGCGGAGCAGGTCGAGGGAGTAGAGCCGTTCGCGGGGAATGGGGGTGCCATTGGGAGAACGGGCGTCCTGCCCGTCCACGGGAAGAACGGGCGGGACGCCCGTTCCCCCAGATGCGACATCGGGGGTGGCAGTTTCGTTCATGGGGTCTCCGGGTTGTCGGCTTCCATACGTCTCGGGGCGCGGCGGTTCGGGCAGTTCTCGCGCGGGCAGAGGGCGCAGTTGACATGCCCCGTGCGATCTGGAAAGAGAATGCCGGAGCCTGATTTTGCCGGAAGCATCAGGCACGAGTCCGTCAGCCGCACGCCGATGGCCCCCTCCACATCGCCCAGCATAGCGAACAACTCCCGTTGCCCTTCGATCGGCCACATCGGAAGCGAACCGGGGTTCAGCGACGACAAGGTCACACCCGGCGCGAACTGCCGGGCCACGCTCTCGCGCAACGCCCCCACCGCGCACCCCAGCCAGAGCTTTTTCAACTCGTCCATGTAGAAGCGGTCAACCAGATCCTCCAGCCCCGCGCTCCAGTCCTCGATTTCGCGTCCGCTCGTCGCGACGTAGGCGAACGCCACCGGCGCCTGCGAAAGCTTCTCGCGCACGAACGCCGAATCGACGACCACCCCGCCGACCCGCACGGCATCCCCCTCCATCGGCTCTACGCCGACCTCGCAGACCAGCGCCTTCGGCCGACCGATCTTCACGGCCTCCGCAAACAGCTCCAGCACACGCGCACCCTCGTCCTCTTCGGGGGCGGCATGGCAGCGCTCCAGAAGCGTTTCGGCAGATACCTGGAAATCGAAATCGTCCAGCACATAGCGTTCCATGTCGTCGTCTCCTTCCAAGGCAGTGTCTTGATTCCTACTTCTTTTTCCCCCTCCCGAACGTGAACCGGTTCTCAGTCCCCCTCAGCAGACGCCCGATGTTCGCGTGGTGTCGCAGGATGACCAGGACTCCGAGTACGCTCAGGACAATGGCGAGGACATGCTGCGGATCCTTTCCAAGCATCGGCGTCCAGGACAGTGCCACAACCGTCGCCGCCGCGAGGATGGACGCCAGCGACACATACCGCCCGATGAGGAACACGACAAGCCAGATGCCCAGCGCGATTCCCGCGACCGCCGGAGCGAGTCCCGCGACCAGGCCGACGCCCGTGGCGACGCCCTTCCCGCCCCGGAACCCGAGGAACACCGGGAACGAATGACCCAGCATCGCCCCGACGCCGCACAGCAGTTGCAGGTAGGGGAAATGCCCCTCCCCTACCCCGCCGCCCGCCGTCGCCGCCAAGCGCGAAAGCACCGCCACCGAGACCAGACCCTTGCAGAAGTCCAGCAGGAACGTCAGGATTCCCGGGCCCTTTCCCAGTGTGCGGAACACGTTGGTCGCCCCGATGTTGCCGCTCCCGACCTTGCGGATGTCCACCCCGCGGCTCTTCGCGATGAGGAAGCCGAAGGGGACGGACCCCAGAAGATAGGAGCTGATAAAACCAAGAAGATAGGGCATGGCGGAGGTTCTTGTATGGTTTCGGTGGCTATCGAAAGACTTCGGACTCGCGGACTCTGGACTTCGGACTCGCGGACTCTCGGACTTCGGACTCTCGGACTTCGGACTTCGGACTTTCGGACTTCGGACTTCGGACTCTGGACTCTCGGACTTTACACTGGCGCCTCTTCGTCCTGGATTTCGCCGACGGACAGCTTTCCGGCGCGCCATTTGAGCCACCCGTCGATGAACGGTTGGAGGTCGCCGTCCAGAACGGACTGGACGTTGGACGTCTGCACCCCGGTGCGGAGGTCCTTGACCATCGTGTAGGGCTGGAGGACGTAGGAGCGAATCTGCGTTCCCCACGCGATGGCCCCCTTCTCGCCGTAGAAGCGGTCCATGGCCGCGCGCTTCTTGTCCTCCTCGTACTCGTAGAGGCGCGCCTTGAGCATCGCCATGGCCTTCGCGCGGTTGGAGTGCTGCGAGCGCTCCGACTGGCACGAGACCACGATGCCCGTGGGCAGGTGGTGCAGGCGGATGGCGGAGTCCGTCTTGTTGATGTGCTGCCCGCCCGCGCCGCTGGAGCGATAGGTGTCGACCAGCAGGTCCTCGTCGCGGATCTCGATCTGGATGTCGTCCTTGAGCTCGGCGATCACGTCGAGCGAGGCGAACGACGTGTGGCGGCGCTTGTTCGCGTCGAACGGCGAGATGCGCACAAGCCGGTGCGTCCCGCGCTCGGCCTTGAGAAACCCGTAGGCGTTCGGTCCACGCAACGCAAACGTCACGGACGAAATCCCCGCTTCGTCGCCTTCCGAAAGATCCATCATCTCGATTTGGAACCCGGCGCGCTCGGCATAGCGCTGGTACATGCGCAAGAGCATCGCCGCCCAGTCGCACGCCTCGGTCCCACCGGCGCCGCTGTGGATGGTAAGGTAGGCGTTGCAGGCGTCCATCGGGCCGCGCAGCAGCGACTGCATCTCCAGCGCCTCGTAGGCGGGGCCGGCCTGTTCAAGGAGGTCGGACACCTCGGCCATTGCCGATGTCCTCGCGGCACCCTCCGGCTCCGCCTCCGCGAGCTCCAGCATCGCCTCGGCGTCTTCCACCAGGGTGCGCACGGCGTCGTACGGCTTCAGGACGGCCTTCGCCGCCGTCACGCGGTCGATGACCTCCTTCGCGGCGGCCGGGTTGTCCCAGAAATCGGGAGCGCCCGTGGCGTCTTCCATTTCGGCGAGGGTTCGGCGTCGCTGGTCGACGTCAAAGATAGCCTCGCATTTCCGCCAGTCCTTTGCGCAACTGGGCCAGCCTCGGCTGGATTTCTTCTAGGGGGAGCATGGTCTGTGGATTCCGTTCGTGAATGCGCCGGACCCCCGGGTCCGGCCAACGGTCCGCAGAATACTAGAAAACCGCCCGGAGCGCAACACCGAACGAGGAGCACTTCAGCGGGATGTGCCCGTCGCGCATCTTGTGGGAATTCGCCCCCTCCTTGCGGTCGAATTCGATCTTGCAGTCGTCCATGTCGATCGTGCGGTAGAACACGTCCGCATCCACATGCCGCCAGAGCCGTACGGACACACCGAGCGTCAGCGAGAACGCGGACGACGGCTCCGAAAGCTTCATCCACCGCGACGTCCCGTTCCGGTCCTCCTTGGAGTCCTTCCCATACCGGTCGTACGACTGGGGTGAGTCCCACCCGTAGTGCCACCAGTTGTTGTAGTCAATCTCGCAGGAGAACGACGTCATGCCGAGGCCGATGTACGGCGTCGTGTAAATCGCATCGATCGGGCACATCAGCAAGACCTCGTAGGTCGTGCCGTCGGCAACGAAACTGGCGTCGCGAGACTCGTGCTCGTTGTTCCACATCCCCAGCTCGATATGCGTGCCCGTCGAGAGCTGCAGCGCCGCGAACCGGCAGACCTCGTACCGCGCGACGAACCCGAAGCCGTCCATGTCGTCCTCGGAGAGGTTGTTGATGTTGCCGAGGAAGTTGGCCATCTGCGTCCGGTCGTATGGGACATGGGTCGAGTCCATCGACGCCGAAATGTAGTTGGCGCCCAGCGACAGCCGCTCCGCGATGAAGAGGTCGTAGAACGAATCGGACTCCTCGAGCTTGAGCGACTCCGCCGAGCGCCTTGTCTCGGGCGCAGCCGCCGTGCTACGCGGTGCCGGCGCGAACGGCGTCGCCGTGGACGTGGCC
>JAEEGL016077320.1_pt1 | contig 18333 bp, 1 predicted proteins | sample 9134231 | NCBI WGS metagenome assembly JAEEGL01 (sample SAMN16246548, study PRJNA631951) | gut metagenome | biome: gut microbiome; feature: rumen; material: fiber-attached | host: Bos | place: Iran: Karaj | collected 2018-10 | reverse complement strand
TCCCCAATCCCCAATCCCCAATCCCCCATCCCCCCATCCCCAATCCCCATATTTTATTTTTAATTATTAAAATAATAATTTATATTTTATTTTATTTATTATTTTAATTTTTTTTAAAATTTATTAAAATAATTTATTATTTATAATTAACTCTTTTCTATTTCATATAACTAGTAAAAATAAAATTTTAGAATTACTTAATGAGTGATAATAATAGTTCAGATGAAAATGATGATAAAAATGAAATTAAGGAATCATCTGAGTCTCATCAAACTATTAAAAAAGTTAATAAAAAAAAGAAAGAAAAAGAAAAAGAAAAAGAAAAAGAAGATTCAGATTCCGAAAAGAAAGCTGAAAAATCAAGTGATAATATTTCAGAAGATTCAGACAATAAAGAGCACTCTATATCAAAAAAAGAGGATGATAGTTCTTCAGAAAATATTGAAACAAAAAATATTAAATCAGAGGATGAATCATCTGAAGAGAAAGATGAAGCTTCTGAGTCATCAGAAGAAAGTGATATAGAATTAATTAATGATGATGATGATAAAAATAATAATGATGAAGAAATAAATTTATATAAGGAAAGGACTGTAGAGAATGTTCATCCAAAACCATGCAGGAATAATATAAAGAAAAATATATCAGAATTACAACCGAAAAACATAGATAAAAAATTTTTGAAGGATATCGAAAGTAAAGAAGAAGGCGAAGAAATGGCTAAAAAAAAAATTAAAGAAATAATAACTCATTTCAAAGAATCTCCAACAGAAATAGATTTTTATTTAGAAGAATTCAAAAAAAAAGAGAAAAAAGATTTTTTTAAAAAACAGAAATATATTTTAACAAATAAATCCATGGAAAGAATAGCTCTTTTGATTCATTATATAACATGTGGAATACCTGTCTTTTTAGAAGGAAATACAGGCACAAGTAAAACAAGGGCAACATTAGTAGCATGTAATTATATAAAAAAATTTTTAAATGATAAAGGATACCCAAAGGAATTAATACGATATAATTTAAGTGCCGAAACAAAAATAGATGATATAGTATCAAAATATGTGAGTGACCCTGATTCAATAATAGGATTAAATATAAAAAATGGACCCTATGTAGAGGCTTATACCAAAGGAAAAATATTATTATTTGATGAAATCAATTTAGCTCCAGTAAATGTTCTTCAAAGTATTCAACAATCTTTAGATAATGGATATATGAGTATAGAAACGCATGGAAGAATTCTTTTAAAGAAAGAAAAACATCCAAATTTTTCCTTGGTAGCTACGCAAAATCCAAATAAAGGTGCTTTTGTAGGAAAGAGACAAGATTTAGGAACTGAATTTTTATCGAGATTTCAAAAAATATATTTTAATGATATAGAACAAAACGAAATGCGGGAAATTGCGAAAGGAATTGCGGAAAATTATGGAATATTAAAAAATTCAAAAAATAAAGAATTAATTAAAAATATTGTAGATTTACATTATGAATGGGCAAAAGAAAATGAGTCTCAAGATAGTATTCATTGTTTTACTATAAGAGAAATAGAAACAGTTATAGATTGTCTTTCAAATAATTATGACCCTTATGAAGTTATCATGACAATATATGGAGGTAGATATAGAAAAGACAAAAAAAAAACTTTAGAAGAAAAATTGAAAAAATATAAAATACCGAAGAAAAAAGTTAATCCATTTCCTAAAGATTTCCCAGAATGCTACAAAAACGATGCTTTGATTGAAACAGTGAGAAGTGTTTTACTAGTACTTGAAAATAAAAGAAATGTCATTATTGTTGGAGATAATGAAAGTGGATTGACATTAATTGCAGAATTGTGTTCAATTTATTTCAATAGAAAGCATAATAAATCTAGCAAAAAAGCAAAAGATGAATCTAATATTTGTTTTTGTACTAATAATTTGGAATGTTCGGATCTTATAGGGACACAAAAAATTTCGAATTCTGATGACGAAGTTTTAAAATTCGAACCAAAATTTTTATATAATGCTATTATTAAAGGGAAATGCGTCGTTCTTGATAGTATTAATGAAGCTTCACCTAGAATAATTGAAAGATTAAATGGATTATTAGACAAAAAGGTTGATAAAACAGAAGAAAAATTTGAAGTTCCTGAAAATAATAGAGAATCTGAAATTGATATTAATAAAAATTTTAGAATAATATGTACATCAAATTTCGATAAAATTAATCAAATCTCCCCTGCTTTTGTTAATAGGTTTGAAGTAATAGTTTTAGAAAATCAATTAGAAAATTTAGACGAAGAAAAATATAAAGAATTAATTAAATTTTTATGTATAAAGTATCATAAGGAATGGTGTAAAAATCAAAAGAAAAAATCAAAAAAAAAAAATAAAAAAAAAAGAAAAAAATCAGAGGAGAAAAGTTTTGCTTCTTTTTGGGAAAATGATGAAGATGAAGATGATGAAAATATTGAAATATCTAAAGTTATGGAAATAACTGATGATATGACCGAGTTAATATACGAAAAAATAATTGAATTAAAAAATCATATATATGATATAGATTCAATAAATGATGAAAATTCTAAAAAATATTTAACAATGTCATCTATTAACAAATTTATTAGAGCAGTTGTTATATTCAAAAATCAATTTAAAAATAATGATAAAATCTCTTTGAAATCTATTATTAATTTTTCTTTCGAATTATTATTTGAAAAGAATCTATCTGATGAAAACAAAGAAATTCAAGAATATTTATTAGATTTAATTAATAAAAATAACCAACTAGAAGATTCAAATGAAGAGAAATATTTTTTTGATAACTCTGAGCAATTAAAAAAATTTATGATTCAGATGTACGCATGTTCTTTAGTCAATCAATATTTATGTATTGTAGGTCCTCCCGGGGTTGGTAAAACATTAGGAGCAAGGGCATTTTCTTACATAAGACGTCATATTTTAGAGAAAAATTTTGAATCATCTTTTAATATGCATATTTTTAATCAATTTTCACAGCCAAGTGATTATTTCGGCATATCTTCATTAAAAGATGGTAAATTAATTTTTAAAGATGGCACTTTGACAAAATCTATCAAAGAAGGAAACGTTTTTATTGGAGATGAATTTAATCTTTCTTCGGAAGAATGTATGAAAGCTCTTATTCCTGTATTAGAATTAAAATTTAACGAAGAAATGTTAATTCCTGGAATAGACGGTAAAATCTCAATAAATCCCAATCTTTTTTTTGTTGTATGTCAAAATACGAGAGAAACCTTTGGACGTAAAGAATTACCGGAAAAATTTAAAGTTAAAATAAAAATCATTGATTACCCTGAAATAACTACAGAAGAAAATGAAAATATTTGTGAAAGCATTAGTGGAAATATTTTTAATGGAAAGATAGTAGGTATATCTAGAGAAGAATCAAGATCATGCGGTGATTTCATGATGAAATTAAATAAAAAAGAAATTTTACCTCCATGGTCCTTAAGAGATATATCAAAATTATTTTTAAGAATCAAAAAACAAAGTAAAAATTTTAAGGACTTTGAAGGATTATCGATTAAAGAAAATATTTTATTTTATATTTTATCTTCACTAAATGATTCTTTAATTGATGAAATACTCGTTCCAATAGTTGATTTAATAAAAGAATCATTTAAATTAACTCAAAATGAAAAACAAGAATTATTAAAATTATATAATGATAAACCAATATTAACAATTGAGGATGGTAAACTTTATATAATAAAAGGAAAAATAAAAATATTTTTCTGCAAATTTAAAGAAGAAATATATAATTATTTAAAAGGGCTTCAAACTATTTTAAACTCTTTGTTTTATATATTATTAGCAAGTGATGATGAACCAATTTTAATATCAGGACCGAGTTTAGAAAGTGAAGAATTGGCAAAATTAATATTTCATAATAAAGAAAACAACGAAATTATATCTTTAAATTCTGAAACAACCATATCACAACTTATAGGCTCCATAACCCTTGTATCTTATGAACAATCTAAAAGATACTACTTAAAGCAAATATATGAAATATTACAAGTAAATAATATTGATTATTATTTAAAAGACTCAGATGATTTTGAAAAAAATAAAGAGTTAATTAAAAAAAATATAGAAGAATTTGAAATTAAGAGAGAATTTGATGAGACTTATCCTTTTTATTACGCTTTACAACGATTTAAAAAAAAATTATTTGATGAAGATATTAAAAAAAGACATAATGGTTTATTCGATATGGAAATAGAGTTTAAACCAGGTATATTTTTATCATCGAAAATAAGAGGAAAGAATTTAATATTAAAAAATATTACCAATGTTAAAACTGAAAATTTAGAAAGATTAAATGAAGTAACCTCCGGGTATAAAAAAATAACATTAAACGAAGATACACCAAATACATTCACTAAAGAAAATAACAAAGAAATAAGCTTTACAAAAAATTTCAGAGTAGTTGCTACTTGCAATGAAGGCACAGAAGCGTCACTTTCGGATGCATTTTTATCAAGATTTACTTTAATATATGCGAATAAATATAATCCATCAGAGGAATTAATAATATTAAAAGATGCATCAGGGACCTCATCAGATTATGAAAAAATGAATAAATTATTAGAGAAATATTATACTGAATATCCAGAAGCAACAAAATTGAATTTAACTCAAAAAATAAATTGTATTAAAATTAAAAAAGAAATGGATAAAAAAAGAAAACAAAGAGAAGACCAAGACCCATATGATAATTTAAATTTAATTCTGTATTATTTCTTAAAAGGATTAAATGAAAAAAGAAATAATCAGGATATCTATAACATTTTTGAAATTAATGAATATTATAGTGATGATGATATTGATGATCCTCCAATTGAAATAATCGAAGAAAATTATAAAGAACCCTTTTTGAAATCAAAGTTAACTAATCTAGAAATGTATATACCTCCCTCTCAGACTATAAAACAAACTGAAAAAGATGAAGAAAAAAATAATTTAGTTTTTATTAATAAAATGAAAGAAATTATAGATGTAATACATTTCGGGATATCTTTGAAAATACCTTTAGTTTTAGAAGGTGAATATGGTCAAGGGAAATTATCTGCAGTGAAATATTATGCGAAAATGGCAAATTTAGAATTAATTGAAATCCAAATTTTTAAAACAACAAAAGTGGATGATTTATTGTGCAAAACAGCGTTTAAAAAAAATAAAAATGGTGACTTGATTTTTGAAGATTCAAAAACACCTTTATATCATGCAATTGAATGCGAAGATAATTTCCCTAAAAAATTAATAGTTTTTGAAGGAATTAATAATGCCTCTCCTGCTGTTTTAGAAATTTTAAATTCAATCTATGGCAAAAAGGGAACTAATATATTATTACCAAATGGCTCTAAAATAATTAAAGGTAATATGAATTTAATATCTATATTCAATCCTACGGATGATTTTACAAGAGATAAACTATTCGGAAATATTATTGATAATTCTTTATATTATATTGTTGAAAATCCTTCTGATGATGATATTAAAAATATTATATCAAAACTTTTTGAGGAAGCCGATCTCAAAGAAACTGAATTATTCGAAAATTGCTTTTTTAAAGCTAGAGATATAGCCAAAGAAGGAGAAGGAGAATTTCCCATTACTTTGCATGAGGTTAAAAAGTATATTTCATTAAGGACTTCAAATTCAGATTTGAATGAAAGAATATTTATGGCTTTTATTTTTATTTATCATTTTAATGAATATAAAAATATAATAAGAGCTCAAAAAGAACTTAAATTAGAAACATATTCATTCTTTCCTCAAATTGATTATGATGGAGATAATCAATATTTAACTTTTCAATTATCAAGCAAAAATAAAAATAAATTTAAAATAAAAGTAAAAGCTCCGGATAAAATTGAAGTAAAAAAATTAAAATTAAAATTTAATTCATTGACCATTACTCAAAAATTATGTTTCCTGTTTTTATTATGTTGTGTTAAAGCCAAAATAACTCCAATTATCCAAGGAGGTACTGCTGGAAAATCTTTTATAATAAAAATATTACAAGAAGCTTTAGGACAAGAAATGGCCATTTATCAATTAAATTCTAATTCAGGATTGTCTTTATTTACTGGTCAAGCTATTATGAAAGAAGAATTAGATAATGAAGAAAAAGAAATTATTAATAATATATTAAATTTATTGAATATAAAAGATCAAAAAATAAATGCTCTTGGAGCTAAAGATTATAATAACATTAAAAAAATTATTGAAAATAAATTGCAATCAAATGAATTAAATTCTGAAGAAAAAAAAGAATATGAAAAAGCTAAAAATTCATTATTAAAAATATTATCTCCAATAAATAGATTTATACATCAAGATTCAGAATTAATAAAGAGTTTACAAGAAGGAAAATGGGTAACTTTAGATGGCTTTGAAATGGCAAATATGGAAATCTCAGAAAAATTAGGATATTTATGTGCCTCTAATCCAACTTTAAATATCGTTGAAGCTGGGTACGAAAATTTATATTTTGATTCTTCCAATATAGATCCAAATTTCAGATTATTTATTCTTTATAATCCATTTTCAAAAAATGCAAAAAAAATTGAAAAATCATTATATAATAAGTGCATTAAATTTACATTAGAATCTATAGATAATCTTCCAAGAGATGCAACAACAATGTTATATAATATTATAAGAAAAAATGAAGCATACCCGAATAATTCGTATTGGATAGATTTATGTAAACGAATAAGCACTTATCATATTGACCAAACAAGAAAAAGTAGAAATGATTCAGAAAAATTTGCAGGAAATGCCCCCATAACTCCAAGACATTTATGCTTTATATCAAAAGATTATCACAATTATTTTAAAAAAAATAAAATTCCTGATACATGTTGGGTAAAAAGTATATTTGATAATTATTATTGGAGATCATATATTTCACAGGATTTAGCCACCAGAAAGTCTAATATGGCTCATACTTTAGAGGTTATAAAACCTCCTCCTGATTACAGGTATAAAGTTGATCTGGAACCGGATTTAAATATAGAGTATCAAGAAATTATTGAATACTTAAGAAATATTCAATTAAATGTAGCAAATAAGATTCAATATCTAGATTTTGATTTAAAGGAATTCTTAAGAAATTGTTTATTAATACCTATTAATAGAGAAACTTTACAATATATAAGCAATAATATATTTGATACAATTAATTTATTAGATAATGATGATAATAATGTCGATGAGCCTTTGAAAAATAAATTTTATAGTATTCGTTTTATAAAGAGTAGTTATGACAATATATTGAAGAATTATGAAAATATTGAAGGCTACGATCGAAATACTCCATTAACTTATAATGAATTATTAAGATATGATAATATAAAGAATTTTTTACTTAGAATGAAATTATTATATTTATTACTCGATGATATAAAAATATATGAGCCAAATATAAAACTTAAATTATTTAATCAAAAAACGAATGAACTTTGTCTTAAATTATTAGATTTAATAAATTATAAAAAGAAAAAATCCTTTGAAAAACTATTTATATTTTTATTTGATAATCCTGATAATTTCGAAATAATTCATTATTTTTATCCCTATAATAATAATGAATTAAAAGATGGTGAATTAAAATACGCAAATTATTATATTTATTTCTGGTATAAATTATATCACAAAAAATTTGATTTTTCAGTAAGATTTGATGATATAAGATATGATATAAAATTCCAAGAAGATCCTCAAAATAAAAAGCCTACTTCTTATTTTATTTTTAACGAAGAAAATTCATTAAAGATATCAAAGGGCTCATATATAAAAAGAAAAAAATATATTAAAAAATTAAATGAAACTAAAGAAATCTTTTTTTATCTAGAAAAAACACCCGATGAAAATACAAAAGAAATGCTTGAAAATATAAGATTTTATTTCAATTCATTTAATCACCAGTTTCCTATTAAGACTTTAGAAGAAATAAATGACTTTCAATTAGAAACATTGAACTTTTTCAGTACAATTTCAAATTCATTAATTAGTAGAATTTTACCTTTAATAATAAATTTAGCAGATCAATTTCAAAATATAATTAAATATTTTAAAAAATCTTTTGGTATATTCGAGAAAGATGCTTTAGAAATTTTGGAGGAAGAATTTTATAATTTACCGGATGACTTAGATTCTTTTATTAAAAAAATAAAAGAAATATCGTTTTTCTGTGAATCAGAGTCTACAAGCATGCTTTGGAAATATAGAATATTATTAAATAATTTAAGTTCAAAAGATGATAATCAAAAAAATAAATTTTATAAATATTTCAAAGCAGAAGAAAGCACCGATATCAAAGACGTAAAAAAATATATTGAAGAAGAAAAGGAAAAGTTAGATAAGTTAAATATCTTTTGGAAAGAAGATAATATTCAAATTTATAAAACCAAATTAAATGAGTTAAGATATTTTCTGAGTTTATATGAAGATGAAGATAATAAAAACGAAGAAATTAAAAAATTAAGAAATGAAGGTAAAAATCTTTTATTTAATTTAGATAATAATATTAAAAATAAAACATCCTCAATAAAATATTTAAACTTACTAAAAGAAAAAATATTATTATATAATGAAAATCCGGAACAATCTAAATTAGATGAATTAAAAAATGAAGTTAATAATTTAATTAATATAATCAATTTAGAAAATGAGAAATTAATTGATGCTTTAAATTTACCAAATAAAAACGAAATAAAAATTATTGATATAAATAAAAAAAATTTGATATTATATGATATACTTTTTTGGTATTCTTATACACTTGAAAAATTAGAAAAATTAAGTGATAAAAATATATCCAAAAAAAGCAGTATCGAGTTAACAAAAAATCTTTTAATGGAAAGCGAATTAGAGCCTATAGTAAATTATATAAACGATAAAAAAATTGAATTAATTAATAATTGGTACAAAAATAGAAGTATAATAAATCAAATGCTACGTGGGATTTTTATTTCTAAAATAAGAAATAATGAAATTGAATTAAATGATGTTAAAAATATTGTTGATGTAATAAATTCTAGAGTTAATAATATTTCTGAAATACCTGAAGAAGAATTTTATTTTACTTATATAATATCAAGTAAATACCCTAAAAATTTAAAAATTAAAATGCCGATTTTTGAAACAAATGATGTATTTTATTTATTTTATAACTATCATAAAAAAGGTAGTTATAAATTAGATAAGTTTTTTGAAGTAATTGATACGAACTTTGTTGAAAAAATGGAAAATATTCCAGAAGAAATATTAAATAATAAATTTGATGACATGATTAGCTTTTCTGAAGAAATAGGAAAATTATTTTATGAAAATATATATGAAAAAGAATTAAAAAATGATGATAATTTGGATATAATTGATATAATAAATTCAGAATTAGAATCAGAAAAAAGCCAAAGCAAAAAAGATTTTCTTAATAAAATTCTTTCTAATTTAGAATTTATTAAATCTTTTCATGAAGTAGTGATTCAAAGTCAAAAAGAGCATAAAGATAAATATTTATTTAGGTTAGACGATTTTTATAATTTAGTAAATGACAAGAAAATGATGAACTGTTCTGAAATATTTAAAAAGCAAATTCAACTTAAAGAAGAAGATAAAAATAAATATCTTTCACCATCATTAATATTTTATTTAAATAATAATCAATCATTTATAGATGAGTTATTTAACGAAATAACTGCTTCCTCTATCATCACTGATTCAAGGAGTGATTTAGTTTGTGAATATCTTCCTTTTTGGCTTTATATTTTAAGAAATATATCTTCATTAAATTGTATAATGCATGATCAAAAAGATATAGAGCCAAATATCACAAAAAATATTGTTGATAAAATTAAAAAAGAAATATCTTATTCAAACTATAATTTAAAATGGATTAATTTATTAGTAGATAATATCTCTCCTGAATTATTAGATCAAAATATTCATTATTTTTATTATTATTTTAATGCATTAATTAGTAATTTAGATGTACCAGGGGAATATTTGATGAATTTTGCAAAAAATGAAATAGAAAATTATATATCAATAATAATAGATTATGTATTCGATAATAATATTGATAATTTATTTGATGAAAATTATAAAAATAGTGAAAATATTATTTTGAAATGGACTACAGATCCTTCAAATTATTTATACGAAAAAATAAAAAGTTTTATTAAATCCAAGTTTTTTGAATTAATGAGTACAGAAAAAATAATTGATATATTTGATGACATTATTAAAAAAATTAAAGTATATAAGGAAGAATTTATAAATCAGATTATAAAAGTAAACGAAAAATTAAAAAATAATTATAGTAAAGTGTTAGAAGACAATAAAAGTAAGAAAATAAATGATAAATGTGATGATATATTCAGGATTAATGAAAATTATAAAAGTGTTATTGATAAAATAAGAAAAGATTCTTCTAATAATCAAATATTTGAAGAAGAAATGAAAAATTTAAATGAAATGAAAAATCAACTTTTAAAATACAATATATATGGAGTAAAAGAGGGAGAAGAAGAAAAACTTGTTCTTTATAAATTAAATTATGATTTTACTCCACTCAAAAATAAGCAATATTCTTTGAATTATATGAAGCAAATTATTAAAACTGATAAAAGCCTTCATAAAGGGAATATATATATTATTAATGATAGAAATGAGGAAGATATGAAAAAACTTTTTAATATCAATATGAAAGAAAATTATGAAGATGATGAAGAAGAAGAAATAGAAAGCATTAAGGATGAAGAAGATAATAAAGAAATTGAAGTTAAAAATTTTATCGATTTTGAAAAAATTGAAACAATAAAATTTCTTGAATTTACAATTGATGATGAGGAAAAAATCAGAAAATTAATAGAGGAAAATACAAACAATATAGATAAAATGGATGTGAAGGATTCTCCCCAAATTTTATTATCAGGTTTAAATGTTGATGAATTTTCAAAATGTCTTGAAAATTTAATAAACTTATCAGGATCTTTGTTATCTAAATTTAATAAAATAAATAATGACCCGATATATGCTAATGATAACGATATAATTAAGACTTTTGAAAAAGAAGCCGAGGATTTAGTTAAACTTTTAACTGAAGTAAAAAATAGCCTTAAATTAAATTATGAAGATGATGAAAATTTGAATAACTTATCCCAAGAATTAGAAAAAGAAATCGATATTTTTTTGAAAAATTTAAATAACTTTAATCAGAATTATAATAAAGAAGTCAAAATTATTTTTAAAGAATTTTTCTCTATCAAAGAAGAGAATCCTTTTTGTTTAAATTTTAAAATTCAAGAAATTCCTAAAAAAATACATATTTCTAAAATTAATTTAGATTCCATCGATAATATAAAATTAAAACAAATTTGCATACCCATTATATCCTTAGATAATGAAGGTAAAAATTTAAAATGCTGTTATGAATCACTTCATTTTGATTTAGGAAAAATCTGTCCAATTTTTTACCAAGAATTTTATATAATTAATATTATTTCATTGGTTGATGAAGATTTGTTCACAGAATTAAATTGTATAAATGAACAAAAAATGGATAAGGAATTTAAAGAAGAAAATATAGCAAATATATCTAATGTTAACATTGAAGACCAAATTAAATTTTTAAAAGTGAAAGATTTATTTAAAAAAGGCGAAAATATTCAATTATTTGTTAAAGTTTGTCCTACAAATAAAGAAGAAATTTATAAATTAACTTATACTTTGACTATTCGAACTAATTCTGGAAAGCGTTTAGACCTACGTATTAATATAGATTTGACTGTAATTCCAATAAATGTCTTAGTATCTTGTGACGAATATAATTTAATAAAGGAAGAAATAAATACTGAAAACAGTGATATATGTGGCAATGTAACAAAATCCTTTAAATTAGATGCGGCAGAATTATTTGAAAATGAATTAATAAACTTTAAATTATCAACATATGAAGATGAGGAACCGATTAGCTTTTATCTAAGTGCAGAATCTTTAGGAAATAATACTTCAGAAATCCCAGAATTTTCAAAGTCTAAACAAAGCTCAAATTTTTACATTAAAATTCCTAAATTTGAATATAAATCTGAAGAAGATTACATTCCAAGATTAAATTGCAAGATACAAGTATATATTAATAAAAATTTTATCATTTATTTCACTATAGATTGCGCAATAAAGCCTATAAAAAATATTTTTAAAATATATGATTTTTATTCCAAGAGCTATGTTGAAAATCAAATGATAATATATCTAAATGAAAAATCTTTAGAAATATTTAAAACCCAAAAAAAAAATATTCAACTTAATTGTAGATTATTTTCAACTTTGGAAAACAATGAATTTACTGTTCTTCCTGATGCTTTTATAGGAGGAAAAATAACTACTTATAAAGGTATAATAGTAAGCCGAAAAGCAGAATTTTTTTTGGAATTGGAAATTAATGATTATGATAAAATTATTGAAAACGAAACAGAAGTTTGTATTAAAATAAAAGATTTAAAAGGCGATCAAGTCGAATTTAAAATAAAATTTTCTTATCCTCCTGATAATGTATTTTCTGATGATTATTATAAAGTATTTAAGATATTTGGAAAAGACGAAAAAAACAAAGAATTAGAGCCTCTCCTTCCACCACAAGAAACAAAATTATATGTAACTCCTTTCTATGTTCGTGAATTTGAAATCGATTACGAAAATGCTCCAAAAGAATTCAAATTTTATTATATAAATAATGAAGGTATAATAACATCTTCATCTTCAAAGGGAAGTATTAATGATGATGAATATCTATTTTCTTTAAGTTATGAAGATCAATGGTTTCCTTTAATAGAACCCAAAATCTCTTATCATCATTTAAAAAATTATGATATAGCTCTTGATTTAGATACTTGGAACAAAATAAAAATAAAAATATTAGTAAAGGATGATTATGAAAAATGGAAAGAATTATTATTTGATTACGATAAAAAATTATATGATGAAATTCCCCATATAAAAAATTTTAATGAGCCTGATGAAGCTTTTTATAAAGAATGGGAAAAAAAATTTGAAAAACATATCAAAAATATAATTAATATTTTTAAAAAAATGATAAATAAAATTCCAAAAAATGAAATCACATTTGAAAGATTGATTTATTATTTATTTGAAAATAGAGAAACGTTAAAAAATTTACATAGAAATGTTTTATCGAAAGATATAAGAGAAAATTTGGATAAATATTATAATAAAATTAATATTGATAATTCCAAAGATGAAGGAATAGAGCAGAATATTGCTTTAGTTAATTATATTTTAAAATTTATAAAATTTTATGGGGATAAAAAACGTATATTTAATGAACAAAAAAATAAAATAAAATTACTTCTTCCAGATTTAAAAGAAAAACAAATCGAGTTATTATTCAAATATTATACAATAGAAAATATCGATGAAGATATTCCTAAATTATTGATTAAATACGAAAGTGATATCCAATTATTAAATCAAGAAATTTCTCATAATGGATTCAAATCATGTAAACAATTTTTGATTAAGGGAAACGATACCGAAGAATTTGATAAAAATATTCAAGAAAATAATGATGATTCAGATGACCATAACATCAGCATGGAATTTGAAAAAGATATAGAAATAACTTTGCCTAAAATAGAATTAAATCAATATGAAGAAAAGATATCATTGAATAATATTATAGAATTATATAAAAATTTGGTAATTATTTCAAAATTATTTCCTGCATATTTACAATTGGAAATAAAAAAAAATAATAATGAATTACAAAATTATTTTGATATATTATTCAATATATATATAAGTGGTAAAAAAACTAAGACTAAAAATAGCTCATTAATATCTTTATCTTTAAATGAATTTAATGAATATTTCGAAGATTTGGTCATAAAATTAAAAAATTTTGGGGCTACGTTTGATAAAAATGACAACTTAAAATTAATAGTTAAAAAAAAAAATCAGATAAATCCGTATATAATAAAACCTTTAAAAATTGAGCCAATAAAGCAGAATGATATATGGAAAAATAAAAAAGATATAGAGTCAAGAGACAAAATAAATCTTTCTGTTAATATTAAGAAGTATAAAAAAATAAAAAATAATATGAAATCAGAAAAAATTAATTCTTTAGATATTTCATCTGAATTTTCATCTAAATTTGTTAAAGCAAATAAAGAACACAAAGAGCCAAATGCATCTTTTGGAAATATATCAAATATAAAAATAATAGACGATATCAATGAAGATGACGATAAAGAATTTGATATCAAATTTGCCAGTATAATCAATGAAAAAGAAGAGGATAATTCTTTAAATATAAGCAATTTTGCAACTTCGAGAAAAGAAATAGATAAAACAGTCTTGGAGGAAACTGAAGATAAAGAAATAAAAGACAACGAAGTCCCAGAAATATCAGAAGAAGATTTTAATAAAATAGAAAAAAATTATAATGAAGATTATGCTCTCAATTATATTATTGATAAAATGAGAAACAATTTAAATAAAGAGGAACTTTGTTTCAGATATGAAAGTTTTAAAAATAAAGGATATACACCTAAAAATTTATATCCTAAAATTGATAAAAATGAAAAATTCCCTATTATTGAAAATTTAATTGAAGATAGTAAATTTTTATCTTCTTTAATTTATTCTTATGTGGCTCAATATAATTCTGATAATTCTGATAATTCTGATAAAGAAAACAAGGAAATTCCTTTCAAAAAATTAGAAGCAAATATTATAATAGACACTTCTCGGACAATTAATGACAAAAATAAATATTTTAATATGTTAATGATATGTGGATTATCATCAGCTTTATATTATATGGGAATTCCTTATTCATTATCTCTTATGGGTGATAGTAACTTTAAAGTAAGAATAAAAGACATAAAAGATCGACATCACAATTCTTATTTACAAAAATTATACGATTGTTGTTTCATCAGAAGAAACGTTACTCAATTAGCTACGTGTCTTAGATATTTTATGGATGAATATCCACCTACGGATAATTCTAAAAAAAGAGTTTATTATATTTTTACAAATGGATATGATTATGAATTAACAAAATATAAAGCTTGGCAAGAGAAAATATTTAATGATGCAAAAAACTCATTCGCGTTTATATTCACAAAATCTGAAAATCTTGGAGACTCAGTCAATTCGAAAAATAATGAATTTTTAGAAGATATTTGGGATAAGTTTAAACAAGAATCTGAAAATTCATTTAGTATAGTTTCATTAACTAGGATAAATTTGAAAGAAAAGGAATATAAAGAATTAGCGTCAAATTTATCGAAGGTATTACTAAGGGATAATTCTAAGATAGTTGATACTGAGAGATTAACCGCTTTATTTAATATTGATAAATCAGCCCAATTAACAATAGAAAATATTCGATATTATGAAAAATTAATAAATGATAAGACATTAAATAAATTTGATGAATTATATGTTAAAAAAAATAAAATAAATTCAAAGGTATATGATAGCAAAAATATAGCTCCAAAGCAATATAAAAAATTTTGTGAAAATACAGGAAAAATAATACGATATAATAATATAGATTCACAATTGCAGATATATATTAAAAAAATAGTAAAAAAATTCAAAAAAGATAAAACCAAAATAAAACGTAATTTAATGAATATAATATTCGAGCCAAATTTGCCGACTCAAACGGCACTTGTTGAAGAAGGTAATCATTTAGATTTAATCGAATTTTTTAAATATAAAATAAATCCAGTTCCAAATCCAAGATTATATAGAGAAATGAAGGATGGTTTAATAAAAAATTATGGAGTTAGTATAATAATTGATACTTCTATTTCATGTTTAAATGATTTATCTATATTGCATACAGTTCAAACATTAATAGTACTATTAAATGCTCTTTCATCTGATGATATTCCATGCTTAGATATTGTAATTACAAGGGCTAAAGAACCTATAATATTATGCTCAGAAAAATCAGTAAATGAAGTACTCTCAGAAAATTCAGGATTTTTTGGTGTATTGTTATCTTGTCTTCAAGGTGAAGAATCCTCAGATTTGTTTTCAGCTATTAAAGCGGTTTATAATTTAAACTTGGCAAGAAAATCCGATTACACCAGTTATTTATTCGTTTTAACAGATGGATTATACTCTTTTTCAGAAAGAGATATAATTATAAGCGCTATTAATTCTTGTACTTCTAAAAATATAAATGTTTTTGGTATTGGAGTTGGGATGTATCCATGCGGAATAGGAAAATTATTCCGTCAAGCAATATACGCGCAAAATCCATCAAAATTAATTGAAGGCCTCGCGCTAATTTTTGGAGATATATCAAAATATAAAAATATACCAATGAAGCAGATTATATGGGATTATGATCAAAAAAAAATTATATCAAAGTGCAACAAATATATTAAGCAAATTGATCAACCTATATATAAAGAGTTAAAAAATGAATTATCTAAAATTAAAATAAATCTGGAATCATTCCCTTTCCATCATCCTGAATTAAAAAGTAATAAAGACGGAGAAAATCCCAGTGGAGAAAACTCCGAAATGTATGGTAAAAACTTCTTTTTAGGTCAAAAGATATTATTCGCAATGTTTTTCTCAAGTGATATGGAAAGTCAAAAAAAAAAAAACATTACAGAGGATGAAAAAAAAATAAATCCAAAAAATGTTACCAAAAATGAAAAAGATGAAGAATGTATTTCTTCAGTACTCGAACCTCTAGGATACAGAGTTGATGTAGTAACTAATTATGAAGATGCCATTAACGAATTATTAAAAAAAACTAAAGACAATAAATGCTTATATAATTCTTTATGGGTTGTGAGCGGGCAAGAAATTCCTGATTTACCGAAAAGCAATAATATGGACCCTAATGCTCCATATTATGTAGGCCAATTTGCTGATTGTGCAATTGAATTTTGGAAAAACGGAGGCTCGCTGGTGTTATTAGCCGAAAATGATCCTCATCATTTCCAAGCAAATTTAATTTTAGAAAAATTAACATTTCCTCCTTATGAAAACAATGGAAAAAAATTAAATTTCAAAATTAGAGGAAATAATCCTGGAGGAAAAATTTTAAAAGCGGATAAATCTGGAAAATTAGAAAACCCGTGTACATTTAACAAAAAAATTCAAGAAGTTAATAATTACCAAAGACAATCATTAGCATATAATTTAAAATATATTTTTGAAGGAGAAACAGTTGCTTATGCTGATGGGGATAATATTGAGCCTTTTATTCCATTCTCGAGAGATTCTTCTGGTAAAATAAATTCTTTATTTTATCTAGGTCAAGATAGAGAAAACGATAAAGGTGAAGGTGATATATTTATTGATTGTGGTTATACCAAATTTTTTTTAAATATGAAAAAGAAAGGGACATATAGATATCTCCAAAATATTGCAGGATTTATAGGAGCAGCAGAAAGAAGATATCTGTATTGTGATCCAAAATCTTACAGACCTGAGGGTTTGAATTTCGTATTTGATAAAAACAAATATTATAATTATAAAATAACTCCTTATGATGTGGTTTATCTAGTTGACGCAACTGGCTCAATGGGAAAATATATTGCAAAAGTTAAAGATTATTGTGTAGATATTGCCGATGCATTAAAAAAGGAATTGAGATTTTATAATTTTCAATTTGGAGCAGTGTTCTACAGGGATCCTGTTGATAATAAAGAAGATAAAAACGAATACTTTGATTTAACCTCAGATACTTTAGAACTTCAAAAATTCGTAGAAAGTATAGAAGAGTCTGGAGGAGGAGATACGCCTGAAGATTGGAATGGTGGATATAATATGGCTCTCAATAAAATACACTGGAGAGAAGGGACTAAAATAATAGTTCATATTGCCGATGCTGGAGCTCATGGAACCAAATATTCAGAAGAAGATAAATATCCCGAAGAAGGGCCAAAACTTGATGATCTTATAACAAAATGCATTAATAAAGATATAAAAATTATTCAATTGAAAATAGACTCTAAGCCTCAACGATCTTTCTCCAGGGTTCAAGAATTATATGAAAATGCTGGTAAAAAAAAATATTGTATCTGCGAGGATTTTGATAAAAAAAATGAAAGCACCGAATATTTTAAAACTGTTGTTGTTGATAATATCATTACTGTTACTTATAATTAAAAGTTATATAAAAAATAAAATTTATTATTGGTAATTAATTAATTATTTTTAGATATTATTCTAAAGTTGAATACTTTTAATGGGGATTGGGGATTGGGGATTGGGGATTGGGGATTGG
>JAEEGL014755733.1_pt1 | contig 18333 bp, 15 predicted proteins | sample 9134231 | NCBI WGS metagenome assembly JAEEGL01 (sample SAMN16246548, study PRJNA631951) | gut metagenome | biome: gut microbiome; feature: rumen; material: fiber-attached | host: Bos | place: Iran: Karaj | collected 2018-10 | reverse complement strand
TGGATACCCACACGGAGGACTATCTCCTGACGCAGGAAGGACGCTTCCTTCCCGTGATCCACTGCGTGAAGGGCACGCCCGGACACGCTCTCGTGCCCGAACTCGCGGAAGCGCTCGCAGGAGCAGAGGCTTTCGAAAAACCCACGTTCGGCAGCACTGAACTGGCGGAGCGTCTCCTCTCCCTATCACGGGAGGAAGAGATCTCCCTGGAACTCGTCGGGCTCTGCACGGACATCTGCGTCGTGTCCAACGCGCTGCTCCTCAAGGCCTGCATGCCCGAGGTCCCGATCTCCGTCGACCCGGCCTGCTGCGCCGGCGTCACGCCCGAGAAACATCTGGCGGCGCTGGAGACCATGCGCTCCTGCCAGATCGTGATCGAATAACCGCACTACAGCAAAAGGCCCGCCGTCCGGCGGGCCTTCTTCATATCTTTTTCTGTCAGCCGATGATCAGGTTGACGATCTTCTTGGGCACGACGATGCACTTGCGCAGGGTCTTCCCCTCGAGGAGCTCCGCGATCTTGGCGTCTGCCAGTGCGGCAGCCTGGATCGTATCGGAATCAGCGTCCGCGGGCACGGTCACGCGGGAGCGTACCTTGCCGTTCACCTGCACGGGCAGTTCGATCGTGTCCTCCACACAGAGTGCGGGATCGTACTTCGGCCATACGGAGGCGCATACGAGGCCTTCCCCGCCCAGGTTCTGCCACATCTCCTCGCAGATGTGCGGCGCGACCGGGCAGAGCAGCTTCAGGAGCGTCATGAGTTCCGCACGGTTCACGGAACCTGCGGCGTAGAGCGTGTTCACGTATTCCATCATGGCGGCGATGGCGGTATTGAACTTCATGGCCTCGAAGTCCTCGGAGACCTTGCGGATCGTCTGATGGACTTTGGTCACGAGTTCGGGACGGTACTCGTCTCCCTCGATCAGCATGTCCTGCATGCGCCAGACGCGGTCCAGGAAGCGGCGGCAGCCGGCGACGCCGTTGGTCGACCACGGGATGGGCTGGTCGAAAGCGCCCATGAACATCTCGTAGGTACGGAAGGCGTCCGCGCCGAAGCGGTCCACCATCTCGTCGGGATTGACTACGTTGCCGCGGGATTTGCTCATCTTCTCGCCGTTCTCGCCGAGGATCATGCCGTGGCTCGTGCGGCGGGCATAGGGCTCGGCCGTGGGCACCGCGCCGATGTCGTACAGGAAGCGGTTCCAGAAACGGGAATACAGCAGATGCAGGGTCGTATGTTCCATGCCGCCGTTGTACCAGTCGACGGGCATCCAGTAATCGAGCGCTTCCTTCGAGGCCAGAGCGGTCTTGCATTTGGGATCCGTGTAGCGCAGGAAATACCAAGAGGAACCGGCCCACTGGGGCATGGTGTCCGTCTCGCGGAGAGCGGGGCCGCCGCAGCATGGGCAGGTCGTATGCTTCCAGTCTTCCAGAGCGGCCAGCGGGGACTCGCCGTCCTCACCGGGCTTGAACTCCTCGACTTCGGGCAGGAGCAGCGGGAGCTGGTCCTCGGGCAGGGGCACCCAGCCGCACTTCTCGCAGTAGACCAGCGGGATGGGCTCGCCCCAGTAGCGCTGACGGGTGAAGACCCAGTCCCTCAGCTTGAAGTTGACGGTCTTCTCGCCCAGTCCGTTCTCGGTCAGGAACTCAGTGATCTTCTTCTTGGCGTCCTCGACGGAAAGTCCGTTCAGGAAGCCGGAGTTGACCATGGTGCCGGTCGCGATGTCCGTGAAGGCCGCTTCCTGCACGTTGCCGCCCGCCACGACTTCGATGATGGGCAGGCCGAACTTCTTGGCGAAGTCCCAGTCGCGGGTGTCGTGTCCGGGTACGGCCATGATGGCGCCGGTACCGTAGGACATGAGGACGTAGTCGGAGATGAAGATCGGGACGACCTCGCCGTTGACGGGATTGACCGCCTCAAGGCCTTCCAGCTTGACGCCGGTCTTGTCCTTGGCCAGTTCGGTACGCTCGAATTCGCTCTTGGCGGAAGCCGCCTTCTGGTATTCGCGCACGGCGTCCAGGTTGGCGATCCGGTCCTGATACTTCTCGATGTAGGGATGCTCGGGAGACAGGACCATGTAGGTCACGCCGAACAGCGTGTCGGGGCGGGTCGTGAAGACCCGGATCTTGTCGTCCGTGCCCTTCAGGCTGAAATCGACGTGGGCGCCTTCGCTCCGGCCGATCCAGTTGCGCTGCTGGGTCTTGATGCGGTCCAGGTAGTTCACGGTATCCAGGCCGTCCAGGAGCTTCTGGGCGTATTCCGTGATCTTCAGCATCCACTGGCTCTTGACGCGGCGCACGACGGGCGTGCCGCAGCGTTCGCAGCAGTTGTCCACCACTTCCTCGTTGGCGAGGCCGACCTTGCACTTCGGGCAGTAGTTGATGGGCATCTCGGACTTATAAGCCAGACCGTGCTTGAAGAGCTGGATGAAGATCCACTGGGTCCAGTGGTAATAGTCCGGATCCGTGGTGTCCACTTCGCGGGTGTAGTCCAGGGAGAAGCCCAGCATCTTGAGCTGGGAACGGAAATGATCGATGTTCTTCTTCGTGATGACCGCGGGATGGATGTTGTTGGCGATCGCGTAGTTCTCCGCGGGAAGTCCGAAGGCGTCCCATCCGATGGGGAACAGTACGTTGTAGCCTTCCATCCTGCGCTTGCGGGCGATGATGTCCAGCGCGGTGTAGGGGCGCGGATGGCCCACGTGGAGCCCCTGTCCGGAAGGATACGGGAACTCGATCAGCGCATAGAACTTGGGCAGGCTGGTGTCTTCCTTCGCCCAGAAGATCCCCGCGTCTTCCCACGCCTTCTGCCACTTGGGCTCGACGACTTTGGGGTTGTACATTTTCTCAGCCATGAAAAGGCTCCTTTTCCACAAAAAAATCAGATTAATTCTATTCTTCCGGGCCGGAAAAGTCAATACGGATCGGCAAGTTCCGAACGATCCCAGCGCCTCTTCCCGGGGGCCCGCTTGCATTCCCGGACCGGAACGGTTATCATGGACTTAACAGAATGTTTACAGAAGGGAGGGCCCGTCATGCCCGTATGGTTCTATCCCATCGCCGGGTATCTGTCCGGCAGCGTCCTTTTCGCGCGCATCTTCGCCCGGATGTTCGGGGTCGAGAAAGAGATGCTCGCCGTCTCAGACAGGAATCCCGGGACCGCGAACGCGTTCAAGGCCGGAGGTTTCTGGTGCGGCACGGCGACCCTGACGTGTGACCTGCTGAAGGGTTTCCTTCCCCTCTGGGCCCTCACGTATTTCTGCCCCGACGCACCGCAGCCTCTTCTCGCGCTGACCGTGGTCTCCCCCGTCCTCGGCCATGCGTTTCCCGTATTTTTCCGTTTCCGCGGCGGCAAGGGCATCGCCGTGACCTTCGGAGCGCTTCTGGGCATCCAGCACACGCTGTATCCCTTCGCGCTGTTCTGTCTGTTCTTCATCCTGTTTTCCGCGGTCATCATCGTGACGCCTCATTTCCGCAGGACCGTCATCTCTTATCTGGCAACGTCCATGGGCATGATCGTACTTCCCGTGCTACCCGGGATCCGATGGGGCTTCTGGGGCATCACGGGCATCGTCCTCCTGAAGATGAAGCTGAGTCCCGAAGAACGTGAACAGACGAAAGTGAGGTTCCTATGGACGCACTGATCCTTTCCTGCGGCACCGGCGGCGGACACAACGCGGCCGGACACGCGATCGAGGAAGAACTGATCCGGCGCGGGGACACCGTGCGCTTCCTCAATCCCTACAGGCTCGTCAGCCCCGAACTGGAGAGATCGATCGACACGGGATATATCCGTCTGGCTGTGAAGGCTCCCCGGGCCTTCGGGGCTGTATACCGGATCGGCAACGCCTACAGGCGCATCCCCTTCCGCTCCCCCGTCTTCCACGCGAACCGGACCATGGCACCCGTCGTCGCCCGGTATCTGGAAGAACATCCCACGGACGTCGTCTTCATGCCCCACCTCTATCCCGCGGAGATCATGACGCAGCTCAAATCGCTCGGCGTGCGCGTCCCTCTGACGGTGTTCATCGGGACGGACTACGCCTGCATCCCCTTCACGGAGGAGACGGACTGCGATCTGTACGTGATCCCCTCCCCCGAACTGACGCATGAATACCTGGCCCGCGGCGTCCCCGAAGAAAAGATCCGCCCTCTCGGGATCCCCGTGTCCCGCAGGTTCTCCCATCCCCTGTCCCGGGAAGAAGCCTGCGCCTCTCTCGGTCTCGACCCTTCCGTACGTCATCTCCTGATCCTGGGCGGAAGCATAGGTGCCGGCGCGGTGGAAGACACGCTGGATTCCTTCATGCCCAAAGCGGACGGGCTCGGCATCCGCCCCGTCGTCATCTGCGGCAGCAATGCGTCCCTTCTCGCGAAACTGTCGAAAAAGTACGGGGACCGTGCGGTCCTTCTCTCCCAGACCGACAGGGTGGCGGACTACCTGGCCGCATGCGATATCGTGACGGGCAAGCCCGGAGGCCTGTCTTCGACCGAGGCCGCCGTGCTGGGACGCCCCCTGATCCATACGGCGCCGATCCCGGGATGCGAGACGCTCAACCGAAATTTCTTTACGTCCCGGGGGATGTGCATCCCCGTGGACGATCTCCGCCGCGATCTTCTTCCCGCGGTGCGCACGCTCTCGCGTGAAGAGAACGCCAAGGCCATGACGGACAGTCAGGCCTTCTGGATCTCCAAGACAGCCGCTCATGACATCTGCGGAGAGGCCGCGGCGATGCTGGGCGTCTGACAGCCCGCTTACGGATGCGGAAAGCCCCGGGGAACGGTTCCCCGGGGCTTCGCATATTCATAGTACTCGGATCACTCCGTCTCTTCGATCTCCATGATGCAGTGGTCGACGGTCCGGACCCGGATGAGTTCGCCGATCCTGAAGGGAACCGGCAGCTTTTCACGGTCATAGTACACGAAAGTGTCTATGGGATCTCCGGTGTCTTCATCATGGATCCGGATCTCGACCGGGCTGAATTCGACTCCCTGGAAAGTCTTGAATCCTTCCGGGAGTTCCATGACGCGTCCTTCGAAGACCCTGGACAGCGTCTCCCTGTCGCTCATGAGGAAACGTTCATAGGCCCTGAGCCGTCTGCCCCACAGATCCCATACGGCAAAGCCCGCGAAGGCGGTGACGGGAAGGATGATGAATCCGGGCCAGTACAGTCTCACGACGAGACAGGTGACCGCGGCCCCGGCGAGCAAAACCAGCAGGACGATATAGAAGATCCAGAACACGCGGATCTGTCGCCTGATCTCCGTAAGGTCTTTTTCTCCGTACATCCGGACTTCCTTTCTACAGATGGCTGGAACGGCGCAGCACGAGCTGCGACGAGAAGAAGCGGTTCTCGAGCGGGAGCCCCGGCTGCGCGATCCTCAGGATCAGCATCTTCGCGGCTTCCTTTCCGATGTCCTTCATGGGCTGCTGCACCGTCGTCAGAGCGGGCAGGCGGGTGTCCACGCTCTGGACCCCGTCGCCTCCGAACCCGGTCACGGCCACGTCTTCCGGAATCCGCTTTCCCCTCTCCGTCAGAGCCTTCATGACGCCGTAGGCGCATGCGTCGTTCGTCGCCATGACAGCCTCGGGGCAGATGCCCTTGTTCAGGAGGCGCATCATCGTCTGATAGCCTTCCTCCTCGGTCCATCCCGAGTTCACGATGTGCATATGATCCTCGTCCGAGATCTCCTTGACGGCGCGTCCGTAGCCGCTGATACGGCTCCTCGTGTCCGCGCTGTCGGGCTCGGCTATGAAAAGGCAGACCCACCGTCTGTCCCGAAGGAGATGACGGGCCAGCTGATAGGCGCCCTGGGAACTGTCGAAACGGATGGTGTCACCCGCCAGGTGTTCCGCAGCGCAGTCCACGCAGGCGAGAGGCATGGTGTTGTTCACATAGTTCTCCCTGCTTTCGGGAGTCGCGTCCAGATCCCCGTACAGGATCATGCCGTCCACGAGCCCCCTGCTGGAATACTCCGCGAAGATCCTGCTCTTGCGCGCGGCGTTCCCGGACGCGGAAAGGAAGATCGGGGTGTATCCGGCAGAGAAAGCCACCTCCTCGACGCCCTGGATGAAAGGGAACAGCCTCGGGCTGCAGAGATGGTCCATGAGCACGGCGATCGTGTGGGTCTCGCCCTGCACGAGAGAACGTGCGAGCGCGTTCGGTTTATAGTGGAGGTCGTCGATCGCGCTCTGGATCCGCCTGGCGGAATCCTCGCCGACGCCTTTTTTCTGATTGATGTATCGAGAGACCAGCGTCACGGAGACACCGGCGCGGGCTGCTACGTCCTTGATGGTTGCCATTTCCCTCACCCTGTTCAACGATTTACACTTAAGTATAGCCTTGCACAGGGAAAACTGTCAATATACGATCCTGAAGAAAGCCGAAAAAACTGGGATTTTTCAGATATGCCGGAAAGAACGGTCCTCTTCCGCCGTTCTCCGTGCCTCCCCGGATGACGACGTCCGCATGTCCGGTCCCTCTTTCGTTTTACATCGTTTTACATACAGATGTCACAATTCCCGTCCCCCATCTTCTCCCCCTTTCCTCTTGCGGAAATGACGGAAAAAGCATAGAATAATAGAATAATCTGTAACTACACTGGATGGGGCACCGCCCCGGATGGGAGTTGAAACCATGTTCCCTATCGTGGAAAAAACCGCACTGCATGAGACCGTGTCCAGGATGACGGTCCAGGCCCCCGCAATCGCCCGCAAAGCGAAGCCCGGCCAGTTCATCATCCTGCGCATCGACGAGCAGGGAGAACGCATCCCTCTGACGATCGCCGATACGGACAAGGAAGCCGGCACCGTCACGATCATCTATCAGAAGGTCGGCGCCACCACGCGCCGTCTGGATACCCTGAACGCCGGGGACGCCCTCCTCGACTTCGTGGGTCCCCTTGGAAAGCCGAGCGATCTCGAGCATCTGGCAGGCAAGCGCGTCGCCGTCATCGGCGGCGGTCTCGGTCTCGCCATCGCCTATCCGCAGGCCAAGGCGCTTCACGCGCTGGGAGCCGTCGTGGACATGATCGTCGGCTTCCGCAGCACTTCCCTCTTCTTCCTCGTGGACGAGCTCGCAGCCGTCTGCACGAACCTCATCGTCATGACCGACGACGGTTCCAACGGCCGCAAGGGCTTCACGACGACCGCGCTTCAGGAGCAGATCGACTCCGGTGTGAAGTACGATGAAGTCATCGCCATCGGGCCCATGCCCATGATGCGCGCCGTCGCCGAGCTCACCCGCCCCTACGGGATCAAAACGATCGTGTCCATGAACCCCATCATGATCGACGGGACGGGGATGTGCGGCGGCTGCCGTCTCACCGTCGGCGGCGAGACCAAGTTCGCCTGCGTCGACGGACCCGAGTTCGACGGGCACCTGGTCGACTTCGACGAAGCGATCCTGCGCAGCCGCGCGTACCGCGCGCAGGAACAGATGAGCATGGAAGCCCATGCCTGCAACCTCCTGGGAGGAAACTGATATGCCGAACATGAATCCGAAGAAAACGCCCGCAAGGGAACAGGCGCCCGAAGTCCGCGCCCACAACTTCCTCGAAGTCTCCCAGGGCTATGATATCGAGATGGCGCAGGGAGAAGCCTCCCGCTGCCTGAACTGCAAGAACCCTGCCTGCGTGTCCGGCTGCCCCGTGCACGTCCAGATCCCCCGCTTCATCCAGGAGATCCAGAAGGGTAACTTCGCTTCCGCCTATGAAGTCATCCGCGAGACGAACAACCTGCCCGCCATCTGCGGCCGCGTGTGCCCGCAGGAGAGCCAGTGTGAATCCAAGTGCGTGAGAGGCATCAAAACGGAGCCCGTCGGCATCGGCCGTCTGGAACGCTTCGCCGCCGACTACGCCATGGAACATCCCGAGGAGATCGCGCCCGTGGCTCCCGCCGAACCCAACGGCAAAAAGATCGCGGTCATCGGCTCCGGCCCCGCCGGACTGTCCTGCGCGGCGGATCTGGCCCGCAAAGGCTACGCGGTCACGATCTATGAAGCCCTTCACACCCCCGGCGGCGTGCTCGTCTACGGCATCCCCGAGTTCCGTCTTCCCAAGACGCTCGTCCGCAGGGAGATCGAGACGGTCGAAAAACTCGGCGTGAAGATCGTCACGAACGAAGTCATCGGCAGGACGGAGAGCCTGGAAGAGCTGTTCGATCTGGACGGCTACGACGCCGTGTTCATCGGCAGCGGCGCCGGTCTCCCCAATTTCCAGAAGATCCCCGGCGAGAACCTGAACGGCGTCTATTCCGCCAACGAGTTCCTCACTCGGATCAACCTCATGAAAGCCTATGAGTTCCCCCGCTACGACACACCGATCCTCATCGGCAAGAAGGCCGCGGTCATCGGCGGCGGCAACGTGGCGATGGACGCCGCGCGTTCCGCCCTGCGTCTCGGCGCGGAGGAAGTCTCGATCGTATACCGCAGGAGCGAGGCTGAGATGCCCGCCCGTCTGGAAGAAGTCCATCACGCCAAGGAAGAAGGGATCAACTTCGCAACCCTCTGCAATCCGACCCGCATCCTCGGCAACGAGCAGGGATCCGTCTGCGGCATGGAGTGCATCCGCATGGAACTGGGCGAACCGGACGCCAGCGGACGCCGCAGGCCCGTAGCCGTGAAGGGCAGTGAATTCACGATGGACGTGGATACGGTCATCGTCGCGATCGGCAACAGCCCGAACCCTCTCATCAAGAACACGACCCCCGACCTCGAGACCCAGCGCTGGGGCGGGATCGTCGCCGATGAGGACGGACGCACCAGCAAGGCCCGCGTCTACGCGGGAGGCGACGCCGTGAGCGGAGCCGCGACCGTCATCCTGGCGATGGGCGCCGGCAAGAAAGCCGCCGCCGCGATCGACCTGGATCTCATGGGCAAAGCGGATGCCTGATCATCCCCTGATCGGTGTATGCAGCCGCTGGAACCTGGATACGGGCGAATACCGCCTGCATCCCCGTGACTGCAGATGGATCACCGAGTGCGGCGGGACCCCTGTCGTCCTCCCTTTCGATTTCGACCGATACGACGTCCTGGACGGCATCGTCTTCACGGGCGGCGCAGACGTCGGATGCGGACTCGGACGCTATGAGGACAGCCCTCTCGTCCATTACGACGCGCCTGAACGCGACGCGGCCGAAGTCAGGCACGCGAAGGCCGCTCTGTCCGCCGGCATGCCGATCCTCGCGATCTGCCGGGGCTACCAGCTTCTGAACTGCGTCCTGGGCGGCAGCCTGATCCGCGATATCGCCGAAGCAGGCTTTCCGGACCACGTGACGGAAGATCTCGGCATGAAGGACGGCATCCATCAGCATTTCCACGCGATCCTGACCGAACCCGGCAGTCTCATGCGAGAACTGTTCGGAGAGGAAGCGTCCGTGCTGAGCCTGCATCATCAGGCTGTCCGTGAACCGGCCCCGGGATTTCTCGTGTCCGCGCATTCGCCCGACGGCGTGACGGAGGCTTTCGAAAGCCGGGAACGCAGGATCCTCGCCATGCAGACGCATCCCGAAATGATGGGTTATACCCCGCCCTTCCGCTGGCTTGTCCGAGAAGCGGCGGCGTATCAAATAACAAAAAAGAAGGACTGACAAATGGCTTACAGACTCATCGCATCCGATCTGGACGGAACGCTCCTCACAGACGCGAAGACCCTGTCCCCCCGTACGGAAGCGGTCCTGAAGGCGGCGACCGACCGAGGCGTCTACTTCGTGCCCGCCACGGGACGATCTCTCATCGGCGTGCCTAAATGGATCAGGGAGAGTCCCTACGTGCAGTACATCATGACCGCCAACGGAGCCCGCGTCGTGGACGTGAAGAATCACACGACCCTGTTCGTCGAGCCGCTCGACCATGAAGTGGCCCTGCGTCTCATGGACATCCTCCTGCCCTACGGCGCCATGTGGAACCTGTACGCCAACGCCACCGTATATTCCGAGTATCACGGCCCCCTTGCGGAAAAGGATCCGCCTCCGGATCTCAAGGGCAACCGTGAGCTTCCCCCTGCCCTGCAGCCGGACATGAAGACCTATCTCATGGAACACCCTGAGATGGAAGTCGAAAAGATGGACATCTACTTCGACACGCCTGAGGAGCGTCAGCTTGCCTGGGAGATCGTGGAGAAGTGGGAAGGCATCTCCCTTGCGGCGGCTTTCTCCTTCAATATGGAAGTCAACTCCGCCCTCGGCGACAAAGGCCACGGTCTCGAACGCCTCGGACGCGAGCTCGGCATCAGCACGGATGAGATGATGGCTTTCGGCGACGGTCTGAACGACGTCAAGCTCCTAGCCGCAGCGGGCCTTCCCGTCGCGGTCTCCAACGCGGTCCCCAGCCTCAAGGCCGTGGCCAAGGAGATCACCCTCTCCAACGAGGAGGACGGCGTCGCGATCTCCATCGAGAACCACATCCTGAACGTCTGATCCTTTCCGAATACGAAACAAGCGCCCCGCACAGCGGAGCGCTTTCGTTGTATCCTGTCTCAGGCCTTGTCTTCCAGGACGTGCTTCCATTTTCCCGTCCTGTAACGGAGGAAAAGCAGTCCCATGCGTACGAGGATCTCGATGAGGATGATGATCTGGAGTTCGAACAGGCCCTGATTCCATACGTTGATCGCGAGGAAGGAGAACAGCGTGCGGATCAGCCACTGGGTGGAGGCACTGATGTAGAAGTTGATCTTCGTGTCGCCCGCTCCGCGCAGCACGCCCGCGAGCGTCCAGGACGTCACCTGGGGGACCTGCATGAAAGCCACGAGCCGCAGACATCTCGCCGCAAGCTTGATGACTTCCATGTCTCTCGTGAAGATACCGATCAGCTGCTCGGAGAACACGAAGAGACAGGTGCCCGTAAAGAGCATGACGACCGCGCCCATGGCGAGGGTCGCGCGGACGAAGCGTTCCGCGAGCTGAGGCTTTTTGGCGCCCAGGGACTGGCCGACGAGCGTCGTGATGGCCGTCTGGAAGGAGAACGCGGGCATGAAGGACATGGACTCTGCCGTCAGGCACAGGGAGTTCGCCGCGATGTTGACGGTACCGAGTTTCGCGATGGAGCGGGAGACGATGACACCCGAGGAAGACATGAACAGTCTTTCCAGCATCGCCGGGAAACTGATCTTGAAGATCTGCCGGCACAGCATGCCGTCCGGGCGCCAGTCACCGTGGAAATCGATCCTGTAGTCGTTCCTGCGGAAGAACGCGATAACCAGCGTGCTGAGTCCCGCCACCGACATGCCGATGGAAGTCGCGATGGCCGCGCCTTTGACCTGGAGGCCCGCGCCCCACATCGTGAAGGAGAAGCCGAAGATCGAAAGCTGCCGGGTGGGATAGATGAGAAGGAAATTGAATATGACGTTGATGACGTTCATGGCGCTGTTGACGTACAGCGGCGTCTTCGTGTCACCGTATCCGCGGAACGCCGAGTTCATCATCATGGACGTGATGATGAAGATCCTGCCGAATGAGACGAACAGGTTGTATTCGGCAGCCGTGTCCACGATGTCGGCGCCGGCTCCCATCCAGATCGGGATCATACGGTACAGGCTCATCGTGACGAGCCAGATCGGCACGCCTATCGCCAGGATCGCGAGGACCGCATGGCGGATCAGTTTCTTGACAGTGTCCGGCTCCCCCGCTCCGACCGCCCTGGCCACGAGAGCCGTGATGCCGACGCCCAGGGACATGACGACGCCGTTCAGGAGCATGATCGGGGAATTGCTTATGGTGACGGATGCCGTGGCCCAGGCTCCCAGCGAACCTACCATGGCGGTGTCGGCGTAGCTGACGAGGGTCGTGAAGATCTGTTCCAGGAATACGGGCCACGCCAGGAGGATGATCGTTTTCGTTACGTTCGCTGATTCATCCAGTATCAGGTTTCTCTTCTGTGCCAATGCCGTTCGTTCCTTTGCTCTTGTTTTTCATTAGTTTCCTCATTCATTATAGCTGCCCCCTGTTCCGATGACAAGACGGAAGAAAAAAACGGGAAAAAAGAAAGACCCGCTCCGAAGAGCGGGTCTGAGTCGCGGATCTATGCGTTTTCAAGAAGCTTCTCGAGAGCAGCGATCTTCTGGCAGATGCAGAAGGCTTCCATGCTCTGATACAGTTCCTGGGTGCTGGGATAGCTGGGCGCGATGCGGATGTTTTTGTCTTCCGGATCGATCCCGTAAGGGAATGCCGCACCGGCAGGCGTCAGCTTCACGCCGATCCCGGCGCACAGTTCCACGCAGCGCTTGGCCGTTCCGGGAAGGCCGTCGAAGCTGATGAAGTATCCGCCGTTGGGATTCGTCCACGTGCCGATATCCAGCCCTGAAAGGCCGCGTTCCAGAGCTGCCAGAGCACAGTCGAACTTGGGACGCAGGTAGTTGGCCTGTTTTCTCATGTGCGCCTTGAGCCCTTCCACGTTGCCGAAATACTTCACGTGGCGCAGCTGGTTGATCTTGTCGTATCCAAGAGTCTGTACGCTCATCTGAGCCGTCAGGAAGGCGATGTTGTTCCTGCTGGCGACAAGAACGGCTACGCCTGCTCCGGAGAAAGTCACCTTGCTCGTGGACATGAATTCGTAGACCATGTCCTCGCTGCCGTATTTTTTACAGGCATCGAAGATATTGACCAGATCGTCGTCTTTCTCACGGAAACCGTGTACGAAGTAAGCGTTGTCCCAGAAGATACGGAAATCGTCGGCTGCAGGCTTCAGGGCTGCGAATGCGTCGACGGTCTCGGGCGAATACGTGCAGCCCGTAGGGTTGGAATACTTGGGCACGCACCAGATCCCCTTGACCAGAGGATCCGATTCCACGTAATGCTTGACGAGGTCCATGTCGGGCCCTGTCTCGCTCATGGGGATATTGATCATTTCGATGCCGAATTCCTGCGTGATGCGGAAATGCCTGTCATAGCCGGGAACCGGGCAGAGGAACTTGACCTTCCCCTGTTTGATCCAGGGCTCTTTGCCGCCGTAGACGCCAAGGACGTAGGCCTTGATGACCGTATCGTACATGAGGGCTAGACTGCTCTGCCCGCCCATGATGACGTTTTCCATCTTGACGCCGAGCAGATTGCCGAACAGTTCCTTTGCCTCGTCCACGCCGGCGAGTTCGCCGTAGTTGCGGACGTCCGTTCCCTTGCGGGAATAAATGAGGTCATAGGGATTCTGCTGCAGCATGTCCATGCTGAGGTTCAGCTGCGTCGCGTCGGGCTTGCCGCGGGACATGTCCAGATCGAGTCCGAGCCTGCGTTCCTGCTCATAGGCTTCCATCTCCGCCGCGAGAGCGGCCCTGCGTTCTTCCGCCGTCATTTCGAGATAAGATTTCATAGCGCTCTCCTGCTTTTATGAGGTATTGTGTTTAAGTATACAGTGCTGTTCGCAAAAATGCAAGCAAACTTTTCTGTAATTGCAAAATAAAATATATTTTTCCGAATTTTCGACATCGCCAATTCAGTTTTTGCATGAATATCATCTTTGCAGCTTCACTTTTTGCTGCAGATCTGGGCAGGAAGCCCATGTCGCGGCGCGGAGAGACAAAAAAAAGATCCGGCGGGTCGATACCCGACGGATCATGGTCTGGGTGAGAAGATTTGAACTTCCGGCCTCTTGAACCCCATTCAAGCACGCTACCAAACTGCGCCACACCCAGATATTCGGAACAGGAGTTATTATAACACCGTTCCCCGGCAAATGCAAGCCTTTTTGTGAATTCGTTTTCTTTTTTGTGATCTCGCGGCCCAAATCCCGTTCTTTCGGGCTTTTTGCCTGTTCCGTCAGGATTTCTGGTATGCCAGACGGGGATCTCCGTTCTCCAGTCTTATGACTCCGCAGTAGGAAAAACCGTTTCGGGCCAGGCAGCGCTGCATGGGCAGATTGTCCTCGTGCGTGTCGATCCTGAGATTGGGGACGATTCCGAAGGCCCATTCGAAGACCGCGTCGGCGCTTCGCGGGACCTTCCCGGACGAGGCGATCCTGTGGATCGTCAGATAGGGATCGTCGTTGAGCCATGCGCCGTCGATCTCTGCGTAGGTGGGATCCCTGCCGTCGAACATGGCGAACACGCAGAGGATCTCCCCCTCCTCCTCCATGACGTAGAGCGCATGTTTCCCGATGTCCAAGAGCAGCAGTTCTTCCGATGGATAGCCGTTGACCCACTGGTTCTCGTTGCCGGACGCTCTCATGAAACGGCGGGCGTCATTATAGATGTTCTCGATCGCCGGCAGTTCTTCCGGCACCGCGTGTCTGAAAGTTTTCATGACGATCGATGCTTCGGTTTGGCGATCAGGATATACCAGAGGATGGTGAGGACCTGGAGGATTGCCGCGATGATGAACAGAAACACGATCCCGTTCACCTGGGGGATCGTCAGGAACACGCACAGACAGAGGCTCCAGATCAGGGCGCTGACGGAGATGCAGCGCAGGTAGACGTTCCACCACAGGTTCATGAACACCGTGAGAACGATGCAGCTGACGGGAAGCCCGTACACGAAGATGAGCCAGGTGCGCTCCAGCTGAGGAGAAGTCAGTTTCAGTACAAAGAAGATGACGGCCGCGATGAGATAAACGAGCCCGACGGACAGCATGGGGATGAGCAGCCGTTCCCTGAGGCTCTTGCGTACGGGAGCGGGTCTTTCCTCCTGCTTCATCACAAGATCGTTCAGAGATATCCCGAAGATCTCGGCAAGCTTCATCATGACGAGGACGTCGGGGAGGCCCTCCCCTCTTTCCCACTTGGACACCGATTTGTCCGAGTACGCGATCCTTTCCGCGAGCTCCGCCTGGGTCAGGCCCGCTCTTTTCCGGTAGAAGGAGATGTTCTCCGCAATGATCTTTACGGTCTGTTCGCCGTTCTCCATGAACGAGCCTCCTTTCGGTGTAGTCAACGAAAGAATTATAGCAGGGTTTCATGCCGGTTTCAAGGTCTACGGAGAGTAGAATCCGGCGGATCCCGCGTCTCCGCGCCTATCTCTTCAAGCACTCAGTATCACTGTTCGTATCTTTGCGCACTTCTGTCAAGACATGGAACAGCATCGGAATGCGCGTAAAAAACGCCTGTATATCGGGACTCTACTTGAAGGAGAGGCGATTCTACCCGATTCGCGCCGCATGGATCCGACGGTAGAATCCAAGCTTCAGATTTTAGGGTGAACCCTTTGTATATCAAACGATATAATAGTTACAAGAATCCAAGGAGGTCATTGCTGCATGTCATTCATCCTGACTGCCGATTCCGGCTGCGATCTCTCCTCCGAGATCCTTGCGGCCCATAACGTCCACGTCATCCCCATGAAGATCAGCCTGGGGAACGGCGAGACTTTCACGGACAGACAGATCGCGTCCGAAACGCTTTCCTTCTATCAGAAGATGAGGGAAGGCGCCAAACCTACTTCTTCCATGATCAATTCAGAGGAATTCATCCAGTTCTGGACGCCCCTTCTAGAGCAGAAGCTCCCCATCGTCCATATCGGCATGGCAGCCGCTATTTCCGGCACCCACAACAACGCCGTTCTCGCCGCCAGGGAACTCAGGGAAGAGCATCCGGAAGCCGAGATCTACGTGGTCGATTCCACTTCCACCTCTACCGGTCACGGTCTGCTGCTCCTCGAAGCAGCCCGTATGCGCGATGAAGGCGTAGCTCCCGAAGAGGTCGTGAAAACGATCGACGAACTCAAGCCTCATTCCAACGCTTACTATACGACTCCTGACCTGACCTACCTGCAGAGAGGCGGACGCGTCAGCAAAACAGCGGCCGTGCTCGGCGGCATGCTCCATATCAACCCCATCATGAACCTTTCCATCGAAGGCTATCTGCAGGTCACGGAGAAGGTCCGCGGCAACAAAGCCACGATGCGCCGCATGCTCGACATCCTCAGGGAAAAAGTCGAAAATGAGGAGGATCAGGTCCTCTACATCACCCACGCGGACAACAGGCCCCTCTTCGAAGCCTACAAGGCGGAGATCGAGAAGCAGTTTCATTTCAAGGACATCTGCGAAAACTACATCGGCGGCGTCATCGGCACGCACACGGGTCCCGGACTCATCGCCCTGTTCTGGCTCGGCAAGGTCCGCGGTCCGCGCATCCCCCAGTAATCGATCCGTATATGCAAAACCTCTCCTGCCCTTCTCGGCGGGAGAGGTTGTTTTGTTTTCTGTTCAGTACCGGTTCTTCCCCGTTCCGCCGGGGTGCCACATCTGCCTTTTCTCCAGTTCATAGCAGGCTTCGCAGATCCCGTAGGGATAGACGGAAGGAAGGACGCGTCCGCATCTGCTGCAGCGGCGCAGATAATCGTTTCTGTGCTCCTGCAGATAACGGTTGATGAGCGTGCACAGCTCCATCTTCTCGTCCATTCTGTCTTCCTCCACGCCGATCTGACGAAGCAGCTGATGCCGGATATCCAGTTCCTTATAGCGAAGTTCACAGCTCTCAAGGTCTTCCGTCCCGAAATCGGGCTCAGGGAGCCTCCTGCCCGACAGGATGCAGCGGCTGCATCTCAGCCAGTAACGGATGAGATCGTCGCTCTTGACGTCCAGGGGACATGTGATGAGCCGGAACAGCAGATCCCTGTCGGCTTTGGCTGCATAGGGACGGATGTGGCTGTACAGGAGGACGGCGTCCGACATGTTGACCCTTTCGAAGGAAGGATTCCTGGGAAGCCTGTTCCATTCGATCAGGAGCCTGTCGATGGGATACGGGGATTCCAGCGCTTCCGCGGGGAAAGGGATCATGAGCTTTTTCTGCGGTTCTTCCCGGCAGGTCAGGGCCTGGGAGATCATCCTTTCGTCCGATACGGTCAGCACTTCCCCCTCCGGATAGATGCCGTACCGTCCGGCTCTTCCCGCGATCTGCTTGATCTCTCGGCTGTTGAGCCTCCTGCGGGCCACGCCGTCGAATTTGGAAGTCTCGCAGAAGATGATCCTGTGGATCGGAAGCGAGATGCCCATGCCGATCGCGTCCGTGGCTACGACGGTCAGGGTCTCCCCTTCCGTGAACTTGCGGACCTCTTCTCTTCTGGAAACGGGAGGAAGCGCACCGTAGATCACGCTCGCCGGGATCCCGTGCTGCTCCAGTTCGGCTGACAGTGCGAGAACGGATTTCCTTGAAAACACGATCAGGGCGTCACCTGGCTTCGTATCCTTCGTGTCGCTGAAAGTCCCCTTGAAATAGAGAGGGGCCAGGCGCTCATGTTCGACGACCGTATATCCCGCCCTGAAGCTGTCAAGAAGGGAGCAGATGAGCTCTCTGGCTTCGGGAGCCATGCAGACGTGGATCTCTTCGGCGTCGAGACAGTAGAGCGCTCTGAGCCATTTGTCTCCCCTGAAAGGATCCGTGACCATCTGCGCCTCGTCGATCACCGCGACTTCGTAATGCGCCTGCAGATCGGCCAGTTCGATCGTGGAGGCGACGTGTCTCGCGCCTTCTTCCGGGACGGATTCCTCTCCCGTAAGGAGACTGCAGGGTACGCCGTCCTGGTTCATCCTGTCATACATCTCGAGCGCAAGCAGACGGAGCGGCCCGAGATAAACGCCCGTCTTCGCTTCCTTGAGTCTTTTGACCGCATGATAGGTCTTGCCGCTGTTCGTAGGCCCCACATGGAGGACAAAACGTCTGGACAGGCCGGCCGCCTGCACACGGAGCTTCTCGATGTCGAACCGAAGGAGGAGCCTGCGGATGTTCTCCTCCTCTTCCCTGCGCCTACGCGCCGCGGCTTCTTCCTTACGGACTACCTGCGCGATCTTCGGATGGCTGAGTCCCTCTTCGACCTGACGGGCTGTCCAGATCCGGATCCTGTGCCATTTTCCGTTCTCATCGACGTACCGTCTGACTTTGGGCGCGGGAAAGCAGCGCTCCACGGAGGCGCGCGAAAGGCCGAAATCCTTCATGATCTCGGACAGCGTATACTGTTCTCCTCCGCCGGACGCGCCGTTCTTTCTCTTTGCCATGAAACCCTTTCTCCCCCACTGCAGGTATTCACCCTCATAGATTAGCATATATGAAGCGCTTTGTCATGACCATCCCGTCTCATATGCACCCATACGGTCCGTTTTTCCGTTCCATATTTCTCAAAAGAAGGGCTTGCAAATCCAAAACGAATCGGATATAATATTTCTGTTCCGTCTGCGGGGCATTAGCACAGATGGTAGCGCGCAACGTTCGCATCGTTGAGGTCAGGGGTTCGAATCCCCTATGCTCCACCATCAAAAAAACCTCTTTTGTCTACCACGGCAAAAGAGGTTTTCTTTCGTTAAAGGATTGAAAAAAACACAGTATTCGCGTATAGTAGAAAAGCATAAAGAGATCGACAAATCGTAATTTACGGAGGTCAGCATTATGATACATCTTGAAAAGCTTACCTATGAG
>JAEEGL010491807.1_pt1 | contig 18333 bp, 32 predicted proteins | sample 9134231 | NCBI WGS metagenome assembly JAEEGL01 (sample SAMN16246548, study PRJNA631951) | gut metagenome | biome: gut microbiome; feature: rumen; material: fiber-attached | host: Bos | place: Iran: Karaj | collected 2018-10 | reverse complement strand
GATCCTCTGATCACGTCTAAGATTGACAACATCGAAGATCTGTCCGGCAAGATCTTCCGTCTTGTCGAAGAAAAGCCGGAGAAGCTGCCTCAGATCAAGAAATTCATGGACTATTATCTGCCCTCGACTCTCAAACTCCTCGATTCCTACGCCACGCTGGAGCACCAGGGCATCGAAGGCGAGAACATCACCTCGGCGAAACAGGACATAGCGAGGATCCTCGATACCATGACCGTCGGCTACAAGCAGCAGCTCGACGGCATGTTCCGCGACGAGGCGATAGATATATCGGCCGACATCGACGTTCTGAAAATGACGATGGAGCGCGACGGGCTTACCGGCGCTCAGTCGCCGTTCGCGTCCGTGATGAAAGGCAAGAAGAAAAACGCGAAGGCTGAAGAGAAACCTGCTGCGGCCAAAGAAGAGACTGCTGACATCCCCGCAGTCTCCCCCGCGACATACCCGGCTACCTCACCGGGCGAGAATCCTTTCAGCAGCGATCCCGGAACGTCGCCCGGCGCTACCTGGCCTCCGACCGCTCCCGGTGAGAACCCCTTCAGCAGCGGCTCTGATAAAACGGCCGGCGGCACCTGATAACAACTGACACATAAAAAACGGCTCCCTGCGGATATGATCGTCCGCCGGGAGCCGTTATGTGTTATGGGTCGTTATTTCCTGCTGACCGAAGTGGCCGCCTCGAACTCTGCCATAAGCGAGGAACGCAGCAGTTCCAGAAGTCCGGGGGCTCTTCCGCCTACCGGGCGGCCGTCTATCTCATCCGCGAACCTGCACAGGTTGCTGGAACTCGTGACCAGGACCTCGTCCGCCTCCATGAGTTCGCTGTAATCGAACGGCGTTTCATGGACCGGGACACCAAGCTTCCGGCACATGTTCAGGAGGTGCGCCCGCGCTATGCCGGGAAGGATCAGCTCGTCAGGCGGGGCGGTGTACAGCTCCCCGTCCTTTATTATATGGACGTTGGAATGCGCACATTCGGTAACTCTTCCTCCCGGGCGGACAAACACTGCTTCCTGACAGCCCGCACGTCTTGCGTGTTCCGACGCCATCACGGAAGGAATAAGGTTCAGCGTCTTGATATCGCAGTGGAAGAACCGGGTGTCCTCTTTCGTTATCAGGCGGAGCGGTTCCCTGCCGTCTGAAAGCTTCTGCGGCGTCAGCGTGATCCACAGGTTTCCCGGTCCCTCGGTAAAAACATGATTTCTTATGCCTGTGCCGCGGGTCACCTGATAGTATACGAACTGCTCGCCGTCGTCGAGTTTCAGGACAAGCTCGTCAAGGAGCTCTCTGAGTCCGTTCTTCGTCACGGGCATTTCGATCTCCAGCCGTGCGGCGTTCCTGAAAAACCTGTCTATATGTTCGTCGACGGCGAATATGTTGTAATTTCGGCAGGGACCGGCGTCATAGACTCCGTCGCCGAAGTAGCTTGCCCTGTCGTTCATGGGAATCTTCATTTCCTCGAGCGGGCCGTATTCCCCGTTATAGTATCCCAGCGCTTTCATATGCGGTCCTCCGGAGCTGTTTTCTGACAAACCATTGTTTACTGCATTATTCTATTACATCATTCAAGTTTTTTCAAGCCGCGGTCCGGCGCGGCCTGCTCTGTAGGGATCAGGGCCATACTGACTGCATTTAAGGTGTTTTTCAGATTGGGAATCTATTATAACAGAGTAATATGATATAATACTTAAAAACCAGCCGGAGGTCTGACATGAATATACTCCTTGTTGAAGACGAGGTCTCCCTTTCAAACGCAATCAAAAAGATTCTGGAACAGCACGGCTTCATAGTCGACGCGGTATACGACGGGCAGTCGGCCGTCGATTACGCCACGGGGATGGATTACGGGCTCATAATACTCGACGTGATGCTCCCGAAGCTCGACGGGTTCGAAGTGCTCAGAATCCTTCGCGGAGACGGCGTCAACGCCCCGATCCTTATGCTCACCGCCCGCTCGACGGTGCCGGACAAGGTAACCGGACTGAACAGCGGCGCCGACGACTATATGACCAAACCATTCGACACCGAGGAACTGCTCGCGCGCGTGGGGGCTCTTACGAGGAGGACAGGAGAAGTCATCGTTGAGACCGTCAGTTATGAGGATCTCACTCTCGGAATAAAATCAGCGTTGCTCAGCTGCGGGGATCAGTCCGTCCAGCTCAGCCGCAAAGAGTTCGAGGTGCTCAGGATATTCATGTACAATCCTTCCATGACCGTCACGAAGGATATGCTGATCTCCAACGTGTGGGGCATCGAATCCGAAGCGACCGATAACAACGTCGAGGTCTACATCTCTTTTATCCGGAAGAAGCTCAAGTATCTCAGATCCAGGGTTACCATCCGCACTCTTCAGAAGATCGGATACAGGCTGGAGGTGGCCGCATGCTGAAAGGATACAGGAGGCGGTTCGTCACATACAATATGCTCCTTGTCGGCGTGGTCCTTCTTGCTGCCATGGTGTTCTTGGGCGTATTTGTCAACCGCACCGATTACCGTGAACTCCGCAACACGATGCGTATCCTGTCCGACCGATGGGACTCCCCGAACGGTCAGTTCCATGTACTCGAGGAAGGTGAAGGGCCGAAGCATGACGGCAGACCCAGGCCGGAAGGCGACGGCTCGCAGAAAAACAGGGATGAGCTGCTCAGGAACGGAATAATCACCGTCTTCTATAATAAGGATTCTGATGAGATATCCATTCTGTCCAAAGAAACTCCGGAGGATACTGATGCGGTCGCAGCCGCTGTCCATAAGTCACTTGCCCTGAAGGAAGACTTCGGAAAGCTTCGCGGCCTGGGTTTTATCTATTACAGGGAAAACACCGCTGAAGGAAACAAGATCGTTCTTACGGATATCTCTTATTACAACGCAAAAGTCCTGAAGCTCGCTCTCACGCTGCTGCTCGCGTATATAGTGTCGATGGGTCTCCTGCTGCTTATCAGCCGCAAACTGTCGAAACTTGCTGCTAAGCCGATGGAGGACGCTATCGAGATGGAGCGTCAGTTCGTCACAGACATCTCGCACGACCTGAAGACGCCCATAACCGTCGTTCTCGCCAACAACAGCATCCTGCGCTCGAATCCCGGCGCAGGCGCAGAGGAACAGCTGCAGTGGCTGGACAGCACTGAGACGGCGGCAAAAAACATGATGGATATGGTAAACGAGATGCTGACGCTTTCCTCGCTCGACTCTGTCGGGCACTCGATACTGAAAGTACCGGTGGATCTGTCGTCCGCAGCAGAAAAAGCTGTACTGCAGCTTGAATCCCTGGCTTATGAGCGCGGGATCACGATCGATTCATCCGCTGTTTCCGAAGGCGTGAGCGCAGTAGCTACTATGGAATACGCGGAACGCATCTGCAGCGGCCTCATAGAAAACGCGCTGAAATACGAACCGCAGGGCGGGCGCGTGGAAGTATCTCTGTCAGCAGCTAAGAAAAAAGCCGTATTCTGCGTCCACAATCAGGGAAGCTTCATATCGCCGGAGGATCAGGCGCATATCTTTGAACGTTTCTACCGCGGCGACAAAGCGCGCAGCAGTCTTCAGGGACACGGTCTGGGTCTCCCTATAATCAAGCAGATGACCGAGCTCATAGGCGCACAGATAGATGTGCAGAGCGGTGAAGACGGCACTTCGTTCACTGTCACGTTCGACTGTGCCGAATGATTCTCCTGCATAATTCGCTTTTTCTTCCTTTTTAAGGTCGTTTTAAGGTCGGAAGGCTATGCTTAAGGCAAGGATAAAGAGAGAACTCCCTGTCTTTTCAAAACGAATCTTCTTCATTCTTTCAATTTCCATACTCATTTGTGCTTTCTCTCTTTACTTCAAAGCCCTTCCAATTTCAGATCTGGCCCGAAAGGGCCCGGCTGCGTCCCTGCTCTCTCTCACCTGCAGGGACGCATGCTGTTTCCCAGACAAAACACCCCTCTTTCAGGCAACCAGTATGTTGCCCAAAAGAGGGGTGTTTATTCGTTTTCTTAGGTAATCACACGAGCTCGATCACAGCCATCTCGGCCGCGTCTCCGCGGCGGGGGCCGGTCTTTGTGATGCGGGTGTAACCGCCGTTGCGCTCCGCATACTTCGGAGCCAGCTCTTTGAACACCTTGGTCACGACATCCTCGCGGGTCATAAAGGACAGAGCCTGACGGCGGGATGCGAGAGTGTTCTTCTTGCCAAGAGTTATCATTTTCTCGGCGACAGGAGCGATCTCCTTGGCTCTGGTGACAGTAGTCTCCATCCTGCCGGTATCGAGGAAGTCAGTTACCTGCTGTCTGAGCATAGCCATACGCTGATCGGTCGGTTTGCCGAGTTTACGTGTTCCGGGCATTTACGTTTTCCTCCTTCTTCAAGAGTTGTCGTCGCTGTTGAGGGACAGGCCCATCATTGCGAGCTTATGGACAACCTCTTCCAGTGATTTCCGTCCGAGGTTACGAACTTTTATCATCTCATCCTCGGTCTTGGAAATGAGATCCTCGACCGTATTGATGTTCGCACGTTTGAGGCAGTTGAAGCTGCGCACTGAAAGATCAAGCTCCTCGATCGTCATCTCGAGCACCTTGTCACGCTGCGTCTCGGCCTTTTCCACAACTATAGACTTGTTGCCGGCCGTTTCGGACAGATCTGCAAACAGCGTGAAATGATCGCAGAGGATCTTCGCTCCCATCGAAACAGCGTCACGCGCGGATATCGTTTTATCGGTCCATACCTCGAGAGTCAGTCTGTCAAAGTCGGTCATGTTGCCGACGCGGGTATTCTCAACGGTGTAGTTCACCTTGAGGACAGGAGTATATATCGAGTCGATCGGAATAACGCCGATTATCGGCTGAGCCAGCTTGTTGCGCTCTGCAGAGACGTATCCGCGGCCGTGGCCGATGGTCATCTCGATACTGAGAGTCGCGTCTGCGTCGAGGGTGGCTATGTGCAGGTCGGGATTGAGTATCTCTACCTCGCCGTCGGCCTTGATGTCGCCGGCAGTGACTTCGCCTGCTCCTGACGCTTCGATATATACGGTCTTGGTTCCCTGACAGCCGAGCTTCGCGATGATGCCCTTTATATTGAGGACTATCTCAGTAACGTCCTCCTTGACGCCGGGGATCGTTGTAAATTCGTGCTGTACGCCCGCGAATTTGACAGTCGTAACGGCTGTTCCGGGCAGAGATGACAGCAGTATCCTGCGGAGAGAGTTGCCAAGCGTGGTTCCGTAGCCGCGTTCCAGCGGCTCCACAACGTATTTGCCGTAAGAATCGTCGCCGGGTGTCTCTATGCAGTCGATGCGCGGTCTTTCTATTTCTACCATTATTACCCTCCTTCAATGCTCGGCGCCGTGCGCCGGGTTGTGTCAGCTTTCCAATTATGAGGGCTGTGAAATTATTTGGAATAGAGCTCGACGATAAGCTGCTCTTCGATCGGAAGATCAATGTCTTCACGGACAGGAACAGCAACTACCTTCGCAGTCATGTTGTTCGCGTCGTACTCGAGCCACTTGGGAGGCTGTCTGAAAGAGTTGGCCTCGATGTTGCTCTTGAACTTTTCAAGGCTGCGGCTCGAATCCTTGAGGGAGATGGTCATTCCCGGCTTTACGAGGAAAGAGGGGATGTCTACCTTCTTGCCGTCTACGCGGAAATGTCCGTGGAGCACGAGCTGTCTGGCCTCTGCGCGGCTCATGGCGAAGCCGAGTCTGTAAACCGTATTATCCAGTCTGGTCTCGAGGATGGCAAGCAGGTTCTCACCGGTCTTGCCCTTGCGCTTGCTGGCCATTTCAAAATAGCTTCTGAACTGGCTCTCAAGAACGCCGTAGTACCTCTTGGCCTTCTGCTTTTCACGAAGCTGGCTTCCGTACTCGGAGGCCTTGCGTCTGCCCTGACCGTGCTGTCCGGGAGGGTATGCTCTGCGCTCGAGAGCGCACTTGTCAGTATAGCATCTGTCGCCCTTGAGGAAGAGTTTCTGATTCTCTCTGCGGCAAAGACGGCACACTGCATCAGTATATCTTGCCATAGTCTGTCTACCTCCTTATACTCTGCGGCGCTTGGGCGGGCGGCAGCCGTTGTGCGGGATCGGAGTCACGTCTTTGATCATGGTAACTTCGAGTCCTGCGGACTGCAGCGCGCGGATAGCCGCCTCACGTCCGGAGCCGGGGCCCTTTACGAAGACCTCAACGGTCTTCAGGCCGTGCTCCATAGCAGCCTTCGCTGCTGTCTCCGCCGCAGTCTGCGCGGCGAACGGAGTCGACTTTCTGCTTCCACGGAAGCCCATGCCGCCGGAGGACGCCCAGGAAATGGCGTTGCCGTTCACGTCGGTGATGGTGACCATGGTGTTGTTGAAGGACGAGCGGATATGCACTGCGCCCTTTTCGATGTTCTTTCTCTCGCGGCGTCTGGTTCTGACCTTCTTGCCTTTAGGTGCTGCCATTACATATCCCTCCCTTACTTCTTCTTATTGGCGATCGTGCGCTTCGGGCCCTTGCGGGTGCGCGCGTTCGTCTTGCTTCTCTGGCCGCGGACGGGGAGTCCCCTTCTGTGGCGCGTGCCGCGATAGCTGCCTATCTCGGTGAGGCGCTTAATGTCCAGGGCCACGGTACGTCTGAGGTCACCCTCGACGACAAAGTTCTTGTCAATGCACTCACGGAGAGCGGCTTCCTCAGCCTCTGTGAGATCCTTGACTCTGGTATCGGGATTGATGCCGGTTTCCTCGAGGATCTTCTTAGCGCTCGTTCTGCCGATGCCGTAAACATAGGTCAGGCCGATCTCTATCCTCTTGTCCTTTGGCAGGTCAACGCCGGAAATTCGTGCCATACTTATCGATCATTCCTTTCGTTTCAGTTAACGAATCGTATCTGCTCAGCCCTGACGCTGTTTGTGCTTGGGGTTCTCGCAGATAACCATTACCTTGCCCTTGCGCTTAATGACCTTGCATTTTTCACACATGGGCTTCACGGACGGTCTTACCTTCATGTCGAAACCTCCTGTTTATTTACTGCGCCACGTGATCCTGCCGCGCGTCAGATCGTACGGTGACATCTGAACGGTGACCTTGTCACCCGGCAGGATGCGTATAAAGTTCATCCGGAGCTTACCGGAGATATGTGCCAGTATTGTGTGTCCACCGCCGATATCCACCTGGAACATCGTGTTGGGCAGCGATTCGACAACTACACCTTCAAGCTCTATCATGTCGTCTTTTGCCAATTCAGCATACCTCCTCTTCTCCGGTCTGCTCTGCGGCGTGAGCCGCGAGAGCGCGTCTGATCTCACTGTTTGTCACTTTTTCACCGCTCCTGAGTTTTTCCGCCGTCCGGCCGTCATAACTGGCGACCAGTCTGAGGTGTTTGATCTTCTTAAGTTTCGGTTTCTCCAGTCTCCGTCGCTTTCCGTCTGCGAGCCACGCAAAGCCCTCTTCCGTTCGTATCACAAAAAAGTGCATTCCTGCGTCCCGCCCGTTAAGCGACTCGACTATGTCAGATATCCGGAGCTCCATTCAGATCACCTCGGATACGGTCAGTATCTCCGGTTCACCCGGCGTTATGAGGATCGTATTCTCATAATGCGCTGCAAGCGAACCGTCCGCCGTCACTACGGTCCATTCATCATCCAGGACACGTACCGCCGCGCCGCCCATATTGACCATGGGCTCGACGGCGATCGTCATGCCCCGCATGAGGCGGGGCCCGTGTCCCGGCCTGCCGTAGTTGGGCACCTCAGGATCTTCGTGCATTTTAGCACCTACGCCGTGACCGACGTACTCCCTTACTACCGAGAAGCCGTTCGATTCAACGTACTCCTGGATGGCGTGGGAGATGTCCGAGATCCGGTAGCCCTCCCTGGCATACTTGATGCCTTCAAAGAAGCTCTGCCGGGTCACGGCAATGAGTCTTTTCGCTTCCTCGTCGCCGTTGCCGACGATAAAGGTCGCGGCGCAGTCTCCGACGTAACCGTCCTTTGTCGCGCCCACATCGATGCTCACTACGTCTCCGTCCCTCAGCACCCGCTTGCCGGGTATACCGTGGATGAGTTCGTCGTTGACAGAGATGCACACGCTTGCCGGATAACCGTTATAACCAAGAAATGTGGGAACGGCACCCTGAGAGACGATGTATTCGCGGACTGCATCATCTATTTCCCGGGTTGTCACGCCGGCGGTCACCATATCCCCTGCCAAAGCACGGGCTGCCGCGGTAATTTTTCCCGCCTGACGCATCAGGGAAATCTCTCTGGCTGATTTGATCTTGATCATTTCAGATCCCCAGAGTTTCAAAGATAGCAGCGGTCGTCAGCTCTATAGTAGGCTGATTGTCGACCGTCTTGAGCTTGCCCCTGGCTTCATAGAAGTCCTTGAGCGGCTCGGTCTCGCGGTGGTAGACGGCAAGGCGGTTCTTGACCGTCTCGGGCTGGTCATCCTTGCGGATGCTGAGCTTCTCACCGCAGTTGTCGCATATGCCCTCCTTTTTCGGGGGAGCATTCTTTATATGGTAGGTGGCTCCGCATGCCGTGCAGGCGCGCCTGCCGGTCATGCGTTCTTCGATCTCCGCGTCGCTTATCTCGATAGACAGCGCGACGTCGATATCGATACCTTCCTGTTCGAGAGCTTCGGCCTGTGCGAGGGTCCTCGGCATTCCGTCGAGGATATAGCCTTCAGCACAGTCGGGCTCGGCAAGGCGTTCCTTCATGATACCGATGATGACCTCGTCAGGGACGAGACCGCCGGCATCCATGAACGCTTTTGCCTTGAGGCCTACGGGCGTGCCGTTTTTAACGGCAGCCCGCAGGATATTACCGGTGGAAATGGTAGGGATCGAGAGCTTTTTGCTGATGAATTCGGCCTGTGTGCCTTTTCCTGCGCCCGGGGCGCCCAGAAGTATCAGCTTCATTTGCACTTCCCTCCTTACTCAAGGAATCCCTTGTAATGACGCATGAGAAGCTGAGCTTCGAGCGCCTTTACAGTCTCGAGGGCAACGCCGACAACGATTATTATCGATGTGCCGCCGAGTGAGATACCGGAGCTTGCCGCTGTCTCTGAGCAGTAGCTGATGATAAGCGGCACTATAGCGATGATCGCCAGATAGATAGCGCCGAAGAGCGTTATCTTGGTGAGCACCTTCTGGATGAACTCAGACGTCGGCTTGCCGGCACGGAAACCGGGAATGAAGCCGCCGTTCTTCCTCAGGTTGTTCGAGACCTCGATCGGGTTGAACTGGATCGTGGAATAGAAATAGCTGAAGAAGATTATGAGTATGAAGTAGAGGACCATGTAGGGGATCCCGTTCGTATCGAAGAACCGGATGAACCAGCCGTTCTGCCACTTCGGAACAAAGGCGGCGATGGTGGCCGGTATTGCAGCGATGGACTGCGCGAAGATGATCGGGAGAACGCCGGACATGTTCACCTTCATGGGAAGGTGGGTCGACTGGCCGCCGTACATCTTTCTGCCCACGACGCGTTTCGAATACTGGACGGGTATGCGTCTCTCGGCGTTCGTCACTATGACGATCAGGACAATCAGTATCAGTGATCCGATGAGCATGAGCGTGTAGATCCACCAGTTGGACGGAGTCGCGATGGTCTTGGAGACCATTCCGGCAAGGCCGTTCGGGAATCTCGACACTATGCTGACGAAAAGGATGATGGAGATACCGTTGCCGATACCGAACTCGGTGATCTGTTCACCGAGCCACATGAGGAGAGCGGAGCCGGCTGTAAAGGTCGCGATGATGACTATCGCGGGCCAGATGCCGGTGCCGTCGCTCATGAGAAGACCGTTGTTCTTGATGAGCACGTAGTAACCGAAGCCCTGGATGAGGCCGATAACTATCGTGGAATAGCGGGTGATCCTGTTGATCTTCTCCTTGCCTTCCTCGCCGCCTTCTTTCGCCAGCCTCTCGAGAGCCGGGATGGCTATCGTGAGGAGCTGGATGATGATGGAGGCGTTGATGTACGGCTGTATGGAGAGCGCGAAGATCGTCGCGTGAGAGAACGCGCTTCCGGACATTACGTTGTAAAGTCCGAGGACCGTGTTCTGAAGTGTGCTGAAGTACTCGCCGAGAAGGGTCGTATTTACATACGGCACAGGCACAGCGTTTCCTATACGATAGAGGAGGATGATAAAGAGGGTAAAGAGTATCTTTCTCTTGATCTCCTCTACCTTCCAAGCATTGCGTATAGTACGAAACACTTATACCACCTCGGCCTTTCCACCGGCCGCCTCGATCTTTGCTTTGGCCGACTCGGAGAAGGCGTTAGCCTTCACAGTCAGTTTCTTGGTGATGTTGCCGGCGCCGAGGATCTTGACGCCGTATTCGCACTTGGAGATGATGCCGGCCGCGATGAAATCTTCCGCGCCGACGACCGCGCCGTCTTCGAACTTGTCGAGAGCGGATACGTTCACTGCCTCGAGCGGCTTTGCAAAAATGTTGTGGAAGCCTCTCTTCGGGATGCGGCGGGCGAGAGGCATCTGTCCGCCTTCGAAGCCGACCCTGACGCCGCCGCCGGATCTGGCCTTCTGTCCCTTATGGCCGCGGCCAGCGGTCTTGCCGTTGCCTGTACCGTGGCCTCTGCCTTTACGCTTTGCTACATGCGTGGAGCCCTCAGCAGGGTAAAGATCGTTCAAATTCATTCTTCGGCTCCTCCTTACTCTTCAGTTACAGAGATAAGATAGCTGATCTGTGCGATCTTGCCTCTGGTCTGGGGGTTGTCAGGCTGGACCGTCTCGCTGCCGATCTTCTTGAGACCGAGAGAATGAGCCGTCGCGATGTGCTTATCCAGTCTTCCGTTGAGACTCTTAACGAGCTTGATTCTAAGGTTTGCCATCTGTCAGCCCTCCCGTCAAACTATCTCGGCCGCAGTCTTGCCGCGAACCTTCGCGACCTGCTCTGCGTCACGGAGAGACTTGAGGCCTTCCATGGTGGCGGCGACTACGTTCTGCGGATTGTTGGAACGCAGGCACTTCGTTCTGATGTCGGAGATGCCGGCAGCCTCGACGACTGCACGGACAGCGCCGCCAGCGATAACGCCGGTACCGGCGGGAGCCGGCTTGAGCAGGACGCGGCCTGCTCCGAACTCACCGATAACCTCGTGCGGAATGGTACCGCCGGAAAGGGTGATGTTTACCAGGTTCTTTTTCGCATCCTCGATGCCCTTGCGGATAGCTTCGGAAACTTCGCCGGCTTTGCCGAGTCCGAATCCGACTCTGCCCTTGCCGTCACCGATGACCATCAGCGCGGAGAACTTCATGATGCGGCCGCCCTTGACGGTTTTGGAAACACGGTTGATGGAAACAACACGCTCCATAAACTCGGGAACGACTTCTTCCTGTCTTCTGTTGTCTCTTCTGTTGTTGTTATAAGCCACTTTATGTTTCCTCCTTCCGTCAGAATACGAGTCCGCCCTCGCGGGCTCCGTCTGCAAGTTCCTGTACGCGTCCGTGGTAGATATATCCGCCGCGGTCGAAGACTACCTTCTCGATACCCTTCGCCTTTGCGCGCTCAGCGATCTTGTTGCCTACCTTCTTGGCGGCTTCTTTGTTGCTTCCGAGGCCCTCGAAATCCTTCTCGACGGAAGACGCCGAGCAAAGCGTAACGCCGTTGACGTCGTCGATGACCTGGGCGTAGATATGCTTCTCACTGCGGAAAACATTGAGTCTGGGGCATTCGGGAGTGCCCGAGACCTTGCCTCTAACTCTCTTGTGGCGCTTATAACGCTGCGCTCTTGTATCAGGTCTGTTAATCATTCAGGCACACCTCCCCTTATTTACCAGTCTTGCCTTCTTTGCGGCGGATGACTTCGTCCACATACTTGATGCCTTTGCCCTTGTACGGCTCGGGCGGTCTTCTCTTGCGGACGTCCGCTGCAAACTGGCCGACTGCCTGCTTGTCGATTCCGTTGATGACTATCTTGTTCGGGTTGGGAACGTCGATCGTGATGCCGTTCTCCTCAGGGATGGTCACCTGATGCGAGTAACCGATGTTGAGGACGAGGTTGGTTCCCTCCTTGGCTGCTCTGTAACCGACACCGTTGACCTCGAGCTCCTTGGAGAAGCCCTGGGTGACGCCGGTGATCATGTTGGCGATCATGGTGCGGTTGAGGCCGTGAAGGCTGCGGGACTGCTTCTCGTCGTCGGGACGCTTGACGTTGATTACGCCGTTCTCGATCTCGACGCTTATCTGCGGATTGAGCTTGCGCTCAAGCGTTCCCTTGGGGCCCTTTACGGTGATGACGTTTCCCTCCGCCATCGTCACGTCGACGCCGGCGGGGATGGTAATGGGAGCTCTTCCTATTCTAGACATAGCAGTTTCCTCCCCCTTACCAGATGAACGCAAGGACTTCGCCGCCGACATGAGCCTCTCTGGCTTTCTTGTCGGTCATAATGCCCTTGGACGTGGAGATTATCGCGATACCGAGGCCGCGCAGAACGCGGGGCAGCTCGTCAGCGCCGGCATAAACGCGAAGGCCGGGCTTGGATACGCGGCGAAGGCCGGTGATGGCTTTCTCGCCGCCGTTGTACTTCAGGGTGATCCTGATGATGCCCTGGAGTCCGTCGTTGATTATCTGATAATTCTTGATGTAGCCTTCTTCGAGAAGGATCTCAGCGATAGCCTTCTTCATGTTGGAGGCGGGTACATCTACTGTTGCGTGCTTTGCCGAACCTGCATTTCTTATACGTGTGAGCATATCGGCAACGGGATCTGTGATCTGCATAAGGGATAAACCTCCTTGTTAGAGTTACAGGCTTTTGCCTGTTTCTGTGGCGAGGTATCGAAACCAATAAGCGCTGCGGCCGATTGGAAACGACCTTTCGCCATCATTTGCGGGGATCATAGGATAACCGGCTTTGCCGGGGTACTGCGTTTACCAGCTTGCCTTCTTAACGCCGGGGATTTCTCCCTTGTAGGCGAGCTCGCGGAAGCAGATACGGCAGATGCCGTAGTCACGCAGATAAGCGTGGGGCCTTCCGCAGATCTTGCAGCGGTTGTAGCGGCGGGTAGAGAACTTGGGCTCTCTCTGCTGCTTAAGGATCATTGCTTTCTTAGCCATATTCCAGTTTCCTCCTTACGCCTGTACAAACGGAGCTCCGAGCAGGGACAGAAGCTCTCTTGCCTCTTCGTCGGTCTTTGCGGTGGTGCATACGACTATGTCCATACCGCGGATCTTCTCGATCTTATCGTAGTCGATCTCAGGGAATATGAGCTGTTCCTTGACGCCGAGGGCATAGTTGCCGCGGCCGTCGAAGGAGTTTGCGGAGATGCCGCGGAAGTCGCGGACGCGGGGCAGTGCCACGTTGAAGAGTCTGTCGAGGAATTCCCACATCTTATCCTGACGCAGGGTGACCTTGACGCCTACGGGCATTCCTTCGCGGAGCTTGAAGTTAGCGACAGACTTGCGCGCCTTGGTGATGACGGCCTTCTGACCGGTGATGGCGGTGATATCCTTCACGACGGCCTCAAGCATCTTCACGTTGTCTCTGGCATCGCCGCAGCCTACGTTAACTACGATCTTCTCCAGTCTGGGGATCTGCATGACGCTCTTGTACTCAAACTTCTTCATGAGAGCGGGAGCGACCTCTTCCTGATACTTTGTCTTAAGTCTTGGCATTTAAGTCTCTCCTCCCTCTTATATCTCAGCGCCGCACTTTTTGCAGACGCGGGACTTTTTGCCGTCGCTGCCGATGCTGAAAGCCGCTTTGGTGGGCTTGCCGCACTTCGGGCAGACGCGCATTACCTTGCAAGCGTAGATGGGGGTCTCTTTCTTGATGATACCGCCCTCGTCGCCCTGCTTGCGGGGCTTCGTGTGACGGCTGCCGACATTGACGCCCTCAACCAGGAGCTTGCCGCCCTTGGGGTCGACAGACATGACCTTGCCCTTCTTGCCCTTGTCCTTGCCGGACAGGACGATGACTGTGTCGTCTCTCTTAATATTCATCTCTGCGCCCTCCTTATATGACTTCGGGAGCCAGGGACAGGATCTTCATGTAATCCTTGTCGCGGAGCTCGCGGGCCACGGGCCCAAAGATACGGGTGCCTCTCGGGTTCTGATCGTCCCTGATGAGGACAGCCGCGTTCTCGTCGAAACGGACATAGGTGCCGTCCGCTCTGCGGACGCCCTTTGCGCTGCGGACGATGACAGCCTTGACTACCTCGCCCTTTTTGACAGTGCCGCCGGGAGCAGCCTTGCGTACGGAGGCCACGATGACGTCGCCGATGTTGCCGTACTTGCGCTTGGAGCCGCCCAGAACACGGATGCACTTTATCTCTTTGGCGCCGGTGTTGTCAGCGACCTTAAGATATGTTTCCTGCTGTATCATTCTGACGCCTCCTTACTTCGCTTTTTCTACGATCTCAACGAGTCTCCATCTCTTGTCCTTGGACAGAGGACGGGTCTCCATGACTCTTACGCGGTCACCGACACCGCACTCGTTGTTCTCATCGTGTGCCTTGAGCTTATAAGTCCTTTTGACTATTTTCTTATAGAGAGGGTGCGCAACGCGGTCCTCGATGGCGACGACGATCGTCTTGTCCATCTTGTCGGAGACCACTTTTCCGACCCTTGTCTTTCTGAAAGACGTTCTGTTTTCACTCATCTGACTTTACCTCCTCACTGCTCGAGCTGCTTCTCGCGGATTATGGTCTGGACTCGGGCAATATCCTTCCTGACGAGGGATATCTTAACAGGGTTGTCAAGCTGATTTGTAGCATGCTGCATTCTGAGGAAAAACAGATCTTTCTTCAAATCAGAAAGCTTCTCCTCCAGTTCGGAGGTGCTCATTTTACGTACCTCGTTTGCCTTCATCTTATTCACCACCTGTCTCGGTCTCGCGCTTTACGACCTTAGTCTTGCAGGGCAGCTTGTGGCTGGCAAGACGGAGCGCTTCGCGGGCTGTCTCTTCCGGAACACCGGCGATCTCAAACATGACTCTGCCGGGCTTTACGACTGCTACCCAGTACTCGGGCGAGCCTTTACCGGAACCCATACGGGTCTCAGCCGGCTTCTCGGTCACGGGCTTGTCGGGGAATATCTTGATCCAGACGTTACCGCCGCGCTTTGTATAACGGGTCATAGCGACACGGGCGGCCTCGATCTGATTGGAGGTTATCCAGGACGGCTCACAGGCCATCAGTCCAAATTCGCCGTAGGTCACAGTGTTGCCGCGGCTGGCCTTGCCCTTCATGCGGCCTCTCTGTACTCTGCGGTATTTAACTCTTTTAGGTATAAGCATCAGCTTGCCCCTCCTTCTCTCGGAGTCTGGCCGCTTCTGGGCCCACGGTTATCCCGGTTGTCACGGTTGTAACCGCCCTGGCGGCGATTGTCTCTGCCGCCTCTGCGATCGCCCTGACGGCGCTCTCTCGGAGGCTTGCTGAGATCCATGGTTCTGGGTGTGGTGCGGAGAGTCTGGCTCAGCACTTCGCCCTTGTAGATCCAAACCTTGATGCCGATGCGGCCGTAGGTGGTCGCAGCCTCGGCAAAACCGTACTCGATGTCCGCACGGAGGGTCTGGAGCGGGATGGTGCCTTCGTGATAGGTCTCGCTTCTCGCGATCTCGGCGCCGCCGAGGCGGCCTGCACACATGACCTTGATTCCGCGGACTCCGAGGCGCATCGCGCGGCTCATGGCATTCTTCATCGCGCGGCGGAAGCCGATACGCTTCTCGAGCTTCGCGGCGATGCTCTCAGCGACGAGCTGTGCATCCGTGTCGGGGTTCTTTACTTCTACTATGCTGATAGCGACCGGCTTGCCGATGCGCTTCTCAACGTCCTGACGCAGCTTCTCTATCTCCGTGCCGCCCTTGCCGATGATGACACCGGGACGGGAGCAGTGGATGTAGATCCTGACCTTCGCGCTGTCGCGCTCGATCTCGATCTTGGGAACGCCGGCGGAATACAGAAGCTTCTTGAGGTATTTGCGGATGTTGTAATCCTCTACTATGAGATCGCCGACCTTATCGGCTCTTGCGTACCAGCGGGAATCCCAATCCTTGATGACGCCGACTCTCAGACCATGCGGATTAACTTTCTGTCCCATATTCGGCCTCCTCCCTTAGTCTTTCTCAGCCACGGCGATGGTGATGTGGCTGGTCCGTTTGTTTATGCGGTATGCGCGGCCCTGCGCTCTGGGCATGAACCTCTTGAGGATGGGGCCGGGGTTTGCATACGCCTCGGAGACATAGAGCTTGTCGGGGTCCATGTTGAAATTGTTCTCTGCGTTTGCTGCTGCGCTCTTAAGGAGCTTCAGCATGAGCTCGGACGCCGCTTTCGGCGTCGAGGCCATGATGGCCTGCGCGGACTTGACATCCTTGCCTCTGATGAGGTCGCAGACAATACCGGCCTTACGAGGAGCAATACGTGCGTATTTGAGATGTGCTTTCGCTTCCATTTATCGTCTGCCTCCTTATTTACCGGTCTTGCTGCCGGCGTGGCCCCTGAAGGTCCTCGTCGGTGCAAATTCGCCGAGTTTATGTCCGACCATGTCTTCGGTCACATATACCGGGACGTGGCGGCGGCCGTCATGGACGGCTATTGTGTGTCCGACAAAGGACGGGAAAATCGTGGACGCGCGGGACCAGGTCTTGAGGACCTTTTTCTCACCGGACGCGTTGAGTTCGTCGACCCTCTTGAGAAGCTCAGGCGCTGCAAAGGGGCCTTTTTTAATACTTCTGCTCATTTAATTCATGACCTCCTTCGCTTACTTCGAGCCGCGGCGCTTGACAATGAACTTGTCAGTGCGGTTTTTCTTCTTGCGGGTCTTGTAGCCGAGAGCCGGCTTGCCCCACGGGGTCACAGGACCGGGACGTCCGACGGGGCTCTTGCCCTCGCCGCCGCCGTGCGGGTGATCGCACGGGTTCATGACGGAACCGCGGACGGTCGGGCGGATGCCCATGTGACGCTTGCGGCCGGCCTTGCCGATGTCGATGTTGGAGTAGTCAACATTGCCGACCTGGCCGATGGTGGCCTTGCAGTTGAGGCGGATCAGGCGGTACTCGCCGGAGGGGAGCCTTACCTGGGCCATGCCGTTCTCCTTGGCCATGAGCTGAGCCGCGACGCCGGCGCTGCGGACGAGCTGGCCGCCCTTGCCGGGATAGAGCTCGATGTTGTGGATAACGGTACCCACGGGGATGGAGGATATCGGGAGCGCGTTGCCCGGCTTGATATCCGCAGTCTCGGAAGAGATAACGGAGTCGCCTGCGTTCAGGCCGACAGGAGCCAGGATGTAGCGGCGTTCGCCGTCGGGATACTCGACCAGCGCGATGTTGGCGCTGCGGTTCGGGTCATACTCGAGGCGGATGACCTTCGCTTCAAGATCGACCTTGTCGCGCTTGAAGTCGATGATGCGGTACTTTCTGCGGTTGCCGCCGCCCTTGTGACGGACGGTGATGCGGCCGTAGCTGTTGCGGCCTGAGTGCTTTTTAAGGACTTCAGTAAGGCTGCGCTCGGGCTTTGCCTTTTTATCGATTCCGTCGAAACCGGAAACAGACATGTGCCTTCTCGACGGAGTGGTGGGTTTGTAAGTTTTAACAGACATCTATGTTTCCTCCCTTATACCATTCCCTCGAAGAACTCGATGGTCTTGGAATCGTCGGTCAGTTTTACGACCGCCTTCTTCCAGTTCTTCCGGCTGCCCTCGGGATAACGGCCGGTACGCTTTACCTTGCCGATCATGTTGAGGGTGGTGACCTTCTCGACCTTAACGTCGAAGATCTCCTCGACAGCCTTCTTGATCTCGATCTTGTTGGCATCCGGCGCTACTTCGAAGGCGTACTTCTTAATGCCGGTCTGCTCCATGGACTGCTCCGTGATGATGGGACGGAGGATAATATCATAAGCGAACTTCATTATGCGTACACCTCCTCGATTTTTGCGAGAGCCGCTTTGTCGACTATAAACGTCTTGGCGTTCATAACGTCATGGGTGTTGAGGATGGTAGCGATCGTGGTCTGGACGCCGGGGATGTTGCGGGCGCTGCGGACTACGTTATCGTTGACCTCGGGGGTGACGACGAGAGCCTTGCCGGAAACTCCAACGGCGTCGAGGAAGTTCTTGAAGGACTTGGTCTTTATCTCGTCGAGCTTAATCTCGTCGACGACCACGACAGCGTTGTCGGCGGCCTTCTGGGAAAGCGCGGACTTAAGAGCCAGTCTTCTGAGCTTCTTATTGATGGAGAATCTGTAGCTGCGCGGCTTCGGAGCAAACGCCACGCCGCCGTGAGTGTACTCGGGGACGCGGGTGCTGCCCTGACGGGCGCGGCCGGTACCCTTCTGACGATAGGGCTTCTTGCCGCCGCCGGACACTTCGCCGCGGGTAAGCGCGGACTGGGTGCCCTGTCTCTGGTTTGCGAG
>JAEEGL016227512.1_pt1 | contig 18334 bp, 19 predicted proteins | sample 9134231 | NCBI WGS metagenome assembly JAEEGL01 (sample SAMN16246548, study PRJNA631951) | gut metagenome | biome: gut microbiome; feature: rumen; material: fiber-attached | host: Bos | place: Iran: Karaj | collected 2018-10 | reverse complement strand
GGAAGGTGCGGCTGGATCACCTCCTTTCTAAGGAAATTGACATTGAGTGGAATTATCTGTTTCAATGTTAAAATAGGAACGAGTACGAAAATTTGATTATTCGGTTTTGAGGATACAAGCAAAAAACTTGTATAAAACTTCCGGTGGCGATACGCTTGGGGGACACACCCGTTCCCATACCGAACACGACGGTTAAGACCCAAGCGGCCGATGATACTTGGCGGGAGACTGCCCGGGAAAGTAGGTGGCTGCCGGATCAAAATTTCAAAATCATCGTATTTTGAAATTTTGGCGAGGTTTGCGACAGTTAATGGATTTTGAAAAAATCCATTGCCGAGAGCAAACGAGCATCATAACGACAGCTTTGCTGCCAAAGCCTGTTTTGCGGCAGTTGATGAGTGAAACTCATTGCCGATAATAAAACGAGCACCATAACGACAGCTTTGCTGCCGACATATATTATGCCGATGTGGCTCAATTGGCAGAGCAGCTGACTTGTAATCAGCAGGTTAACGGTTCGAGTCCGTTCATCGGCTTTTTACAATTATCCATGTTTATAAACATGGTCCTTTAGCTCAGTTGGTTAGAGCATCCGGCTCATAACCGGACGGTCCTGGGTTCGAGTCCCAGAGGGACCACTTTTCATACCATCCTTTCCATATATAAAAATTTGGCTCGGTAGCTCAGCTGGTTAGAGCGCTGGCCTGTCACGCCAGAGGTCGAGGGTTCGAGCCCCTTCCGAGTCGCTTAAAAGAACACACCATAAGGTGTGTTTTTTTTTGCACCGCATTTTCGGATGGAAAACGTTGATTTATACGGCAATATATGTTATTATATTTGCAGATATAAAATAAGAGAGGAAGAATAATGGAAAGGTCAATAACATCCGACAAGGCTGAAAATAAAAAATTTATTCCGTTTGAAATAATTTTATCTTTGCTGATAACAATTACAGCCGTTTTTACAAGCGTATTTTATGATAAAAGTTTTTTTGCAATTGATATGTCAGACAATTATACCATATCAATGGTGGTAAATGGTTTATTTGCACAGGATAATTATTGCGTGTTTATAAGCCCGATCCTTTGCGGCATAATAAAGTTTATGTGTAAAATTTTGCCAAAAGCAGATAATTTTGCGCTATATATGAATATATCTGTATATATATCCCTGTATGCGGTAACATATTTTGCGGTTTTGCGCTGCGTTGGCAAAGAAAAAAAGCTGCTTTGTGCGGTTTTTATACTGACTATGGCTGCTATTGTCCCGTCAAAAATGAATTTTACGGTCGTGTCAGCTTTTGTGTCTGTGTGCGGCTATTTTATTCTTTTTCTTGCTCTTTTGCCGTTTGGGAACATAAGGACTCGGACATATATTATAATCGGCACACTATTGGTTTTTATGGGGATGCTCATAAGACCCGATGTTATGTTTTTGATATTACCGTTTGCTGTTTTGCACTTAATATTCCATTTTATTTCAAATATAAATGACAAAAGAAAGATGCGTTTGACGGCGGCCGTGACCATACCCTTGATTTTGTGTGTTGCGGTGATAAGCGCAGCCGATAATATCAATAACAACAGCGAAAAGTATTCACATGCAGTCAGATACAGCGCTGCAAGGTCTGATATATTTGACTGGCCGCAAAAAGAATATGGCGAAATAAAAGATAAACTTGAATCGGAGGGGATAAGCGAAAACGATTTTATGTCGGTCTCGCTGCTCATGCTGGGCGATACCGACAGGATAGACCATGAATATCTGGAAAAAATAGTAAGTATTTCAAGAAAAAGACCATATAACAGCTTTTTTGGTAATTTTAGAGATATAGTCGGTAAGTTTGCCGCAGAAAGATACGGGTTTAAGATTTATTTTGTCTATGTATGCGATATTGCGGTGCTGCTGTATATTTTACTGTCCGATGCAAAAATGAACCATAAGGCAGAGGCGGTATTGGCGTTTATGGGCATATATGCCATATCGTTTATGCTGATATATATTGGCAGATTTTTGGACAGACTGTTCTTTTCTGCTGTTTTGGGCGCTTTTTCGGTACATTGTGCGATCATATTTGGTTATGACAGGGAAAAATGGAAAAACGATAAAAGATCCCGCGTATTGATTTCGACAGTGGTTTGTATCTTAGGTGTGGTGAGTGTGCTTCATTATGCGGCTGTTGATTTTTCGGCCGTGACGGATAATGTACTTACCGCTCGGGTAAATGCCGATGAATCTATCTGGCGTGAAACGTACAAGGATAACGATGTTTTTATTTGGAGTCCGTTTGATTATATAAATATTCCGATGGGCTATTTTTATACCGAAAATAAGCTTCCTACGGGTGAATTTATGATGCATCATACGTTTTACGGCGGGCTTTGCAGCGGGCAGATATATATGAAAGATTACTACAGCAAAATAGGGCTTACAAATCCTGCGCGTGATCTGTTGTACAGAGAAAACACCTACAGTGTCGGTTCGCAGAGATACCAGGAAATGCTGCTTCAATATATCAGAGAACATATTGACGCAAATGCGGATGCGGAGAAATGCGGTAATGTCGGATATGCGGAAGTGTGGCGTTTTGTCAGCGGCAGCAGCAAAGCCGAATAATGATGCTTTTGAAGGCGTCAACAGACTGCCTGCAAAATGACGGAAAAAACCGAAATTGAAAAACAAAAAAACAGCTGTGTGAACAGCTGTTTTTTTGTTTTGAATTATTACGCAATATCTGCAGCGCCGTCTTTGATCTGCTTTGCACAGTATGTGTAAAGAGCTGCTACTGCAATGTTGATAACAGCGCTTACAAGGCCTGAACCTGCAAACGCGCCGATAGCAGCGATAATGATCTCGATGATACCGATAACGAAAGCTTTGCTTGCGCCCGATACATCACCCTTAGCAGCCTTAAGACCAAATACGCCTTCAAGAATGCTGATGATAGAAGAGATGATACCTACGATACCTGCAATAATAACGATCATACCAACGCCTGCTGTTGCTGTTCCCGCATCAACATCTGTTCCCAAAGAATCGCTGATCTGGTCAAGATTTGCTGAGATATCCTCATCACTTGCAAGTTCAGACATGATTTCTTCGTTCTGGCTTACTGCTGTAACTGCACCACCGCCTAAGAGCGCCAAAAAGCTGCCGATAAGGCCGAGTATACCGAATACAAGTGCAATTATAGCAAGAACCTTAATAGTTTTTGTTGGATTCATGCTTTCCACTCCTTTTATTATATTTAACCAATGCCTATTATATAGTATTGATTGGAAAATGTCAATGTAAGTCACGATAAAATAATATATATGTAACAATAATGAAATATTATGCAGATATAAAAAATGGTTTTTGCTTCGTTGTATATATGATGGTCAGGAAGTTTACAAGCATCACAGTTCATCCCTAAAATCTAACGAAGAAAATGTGTCAAGTAATATTGAAAAGTTCACATTTTGTGCTACAATTATAGTGAACGTCAAAAATATTTCGACGTTCACTATATGATGGGGCTCATAAATAATCAGCCTTAAGCGAGCTTAAGTCCGATTATTTAATTCGCTTACTATAAAATATAAAGCAGAATTATTAAATGCGTTTAGTGTCATCTAATGATATAAACGGCAAATTATTTAAGGGGACTTTTTAAAAATCATTCTTTACATAACTTGATAAATTTTTCGATAGATGTGCCAATCTTGCTCAAAATAGCATTTCAGCTGTGCTTTCGGACGGTTTCCATATTCTCGAAAATTTCCGCTTCGTTCTGTTAAAAGCAATTTTAAGAAGCATTTTCAAGTTTAACAAGAAATACTTATATAACAGAGGAGGAGTCATTATGTTACTCAAAAAAATCGCTGCGGCGGGAATTGCGGTGTCAATGCTTTTATTGTCGGTTCAGCCGATATCTGCGGGCGAGATACGGACTATTGAAGTGGGTTACAAAACAATATACTACGATACGATAGTCGAGGCAGAGGGGGGAAATATTTATCTGGTCAATAACGAGGTAAGCGGTGCAGATACTACGGTTACAAGCGTTGTTATTCCCGATGGCGTGACCGCTGTGGGCGGTTATGTATTTGAGAAATGTAAAAAATTAAAAAGCGTAAGTCTTCCCGAAAGTCTGAAAACCATCAATATAGCTGCATTTCAAAAATGCAGCAGTCTTACGGATGTACATCTTCCAAGCGGCTTAACAAAAATAGGCAGCGACGCTTTTGCCGATTGTGTAAGCTTGGAAAGCATAAATATACCGTCGGGAGTGACTGTGATCGACAGTGGTGCATTTCAAGACTGCACAAGTCTTAAAAGCATTGAATTACCCGAGGGGATATCATTGTTGGAAGGCTATGTTTTTTACGGCTGTACCGCTCTGACAAGTGTAAGCATACCCGACAGCGTGACAGAGATCGGTCAATATGCATTTGCCCATTGTTCCTCATTGGCAAGTATAGATCTTCCGTCGGGGATAACAAATATTGATGAATCAGCATTTTATAAATGTGAGAACCTGACGGATATTGATATTCCCGAGGGTATAAGTACGATCAAATTTCAGACATTCTCCTGCTGTACATCGCTGAAAAGCATAAAGATACTCCAAAGCGTTACGGGAATATCGCAATGGTCATTTATCGGATGTAAAAACTTAGAAAGTGTGACCGTTTATGGTGGGATAAAATGGATAAACAATGAAGCCTTTGCAGAATGCGATAAAGAAAAATTGTTTTTTTATGTTGAAGAAAACAGTTATGCGCAAAATTGGGCTGCGGACAACGGTTATAAATATGATACTTTTCCTGCTGCGGACAAACTTGTTTACGGTGATGCAGACGGCGATAAGCAAATTACCGCAACCGATGCGGCTTTTGTACTGCAAAAGACACTGCTGGACTCGTTTGTGCTGCCTATTGAGGAAAAGAGTTCCGATTGGCTGAAATATGTCGATGCGGACACCGACAATGTTATTACCGCAAGCGATGCGGCATATATTATGCAAAAGGCTTTGACTGATGAGATCGATCTGTCCGCAAAAAAAGGAGATGATCTTTAATTGAACAGCAGAGGAACGACCGCATAACGCTTGCTATTTTTCAAGTGCGGCGGCAGTCTCTTCGGGTATATACATATCATCAAGTACAGAATAAAAATTCAGCGGAAGTACGGCTTCTTTGTACATTGTTTCAAAAATCTGATGAGCAAAAGCATAACTTTCCGTAAAGTCATTATCTTCGGCATATTCGGCATCAAGGCGCACACCAAGGCCGAATATGCCTTTTGTTTCCGTCAGATAATGGACAAGGGTGTGATTTTTACCGCCGATATTTATGGTCTGCGAATGTGTATCAATTGTTTTCATGGTAATGCTTTCTCCAAATCGTTGTTTTATTTACATACTAATTGTATAATAAATATAAGGAGAACTCAAGGATTTGCTTTCGACCCATTTGTAGTCATAACGACTGATTTCGCGTAAATATCCAATGAAAATCGTCTGAATGACAAATTTCATATCACAATAAAGTGATATATGTCGAAAGGTTATTTAAAACGCTCTTTTTGTGTATAATAAAACCCCGCATCGGTTTGGATGCGGGGTGTTTTTTTAAAGTTCGATATTTGTTACATCGTCGGAAACTTCGGATGGGTCGATTATCTCTATCGAAATGCCGGGGATGCCCGTTTCTATCTTTGTGCCGATATCGGTGCTTGCGCCTGTGTTGTCGCCGTCATCTTCTTTCTTTTCGGTCGGAAGAGAAGTGTTTGAAAGGTCGGGCATGGAAAGTGACTTTGTACTGATGCTTGCGGTCTTTGTATCGGCATCCCAGTCAACTTCCGCGCCTACGCTTTCGCACATTGCGCGCAGAGGAAGCATAAAGCGGTCGTTTATTATCGCCTGGGGCACATCGGGTGTAAAAGGTATGTCATTTACATAGAAGGACTTTTCGCCTGCGGTCATTTTAATAACGATAACGTCGCGGGTAAAAGTTGCTGTTTTTGTGTCGGCATCCCAGTCCACCGTAAAACCGAGCTGCTCGGTCACACCTCTTACGGGCACCATTGTGCGGCTTTCAAGTATAACGCCTTTCTGGGGCACATCAACGCCGTTTACTTTTACATTCACTTCAGTATCTGCCATTGCTGGCACAGCCATAGCCGCAACGGCAAGTAAAGATGCTGCTAATTTTTTCATTTTGGTTTCTCCTTTATGTGTTTTTTTATATTTTATCATTAAAACTTTGTTTTGTCTATCGGAATATACAGGCAGTTTAGATGGATTTTTTTAGTATCTCGCCGCCGCAGATAGTGACAAGGGTCTTGCCGTAAAGCTCCTCGCCGTCATAGAGCGAATATTTCGCTCTTGAAACAAAGTTTGCCGCATCTATTTTATGCACATTTTTGTCGTCAACGATTATAAGGTCGGCATCCATGCCCACCGCAATTTTGCCCTTTGTTTTAAGACCCAGTATTTTGGCAGGGTTTTCGGACATCTTTTTGGCTATGTCCAAAGGTGTAAAATCGTTGTTTTTGACGAGGGCGGTAAAAGTGACCATTAACGCTGTTTCAAGTGAAGAAATGCCGTAGCTTGCGTTTTCAAACTCCATATCCTTGGTGTCGATGGTGGCGGGTGTGTGCCCCGAGGAGATAACGTCTATCGTGCCGTCACGCAGACCCTCGATAATAAGGTCTATATCGTCCTGTGTGCGAAGCGGCGGATCGACTTTCGCTATTGTGTTGTAGTTGTCTGCCTCACACTCGGATTTTGTAAAATACTGCGGGCAGGTATCTGCGGTGGCGTTTATGCCCCTTTTGCGCGAGCCGCGCAGATGATAGACCGAGCCGCCCGTGCTTACCTTTGTAATGTGTATCCTTGCGTTTGCGTATTTTGCAAGGATAAGGTCGCGTGCGACGATAGTTTCCTCCGCCTCCAAAGGACAGCCGTTAAGACCCAGTTTTGTGGAGTAGTAGCCCTTGTTTATACAGCCGTTTTTACATAAATTTTTATCGGCGCAGCGGGTAACGACGGGAATGTCAAACATCTTGCTGTACATCAGCACATGGCGCAGTATGCTTGCATCCTGTATGCTTGTGCCACCGTCGGAGAGCGCTATAACACCGCGGCTTATCATCTCGCCCATTTCCGCTATCTCCGTGCCGTCACAGTTTTTTGTGATAGAGCCGTAGAGATAGAAATTTATCGGGGAATAGGTCTTCACCTTGGAAGAGATGTATTCCACAACGGATTTTGTGTCTATGCAGGGCTGTGTTTTGGGCGAACAGACAAGACTTGTAAAGCCGCCCTCAACGGCGCTGTGGCTTACGGTTATAATGTTTGACGTGTTCTCGAAACCCGCTTCGCACAGCTTGCACGACATATCTATAAGCCCCGGCATAAGCAGATAGCCTTTGCCGTCAATGACTTCCGCTGTGTCCGAGCTTATTTCTTTGTCTATTTTATATATCTTGTGGTCGGATACAAGAAGCTGATAGACCTCGTCCTCGTTATATCCGTCGGCAACTATTCTTACGTTTTTTATAAGCAGCTCACTCATCCATATCCCTCCTTCCCATGGATAAAAGGTACAGCAGCGCCATGCGTATGGCAACGCCGTTTGTTATCTGGTCATCGGTGATACAGCGGTCGCTGTCTATAATGCCGCTGTCTATTTCGACACGGCGGTCGGGCGAGCCGGGGTGCATGATGATGCAGTCGGGCTTTGCATATTCAAGTATCTCGGGCGTTACCTTAAAGTAGTCCTTGTATTCGTTAAAGCTTGCAAGTCGGCTGCCGTAGCTGTCCTCGGCCTGCAACCGAAGACTCATTATAACGTCGGAGTTTTTTGCCGCATCCTTTAAATTGTAGTACACCTTTACGCCGAATTTGTCAAGGTGCGTGGGTATCATGGTCGGCGGGGCAACAACACAGACGTTTACGCCAAGTTTTAAAAGTCCCCATATATTGCTTCGTGCAACACGCGAGTTCATAACATCGCCTACAATAGTGACTTTCAGGTTGTCAAAACTGCCTTTTATGTGTTTTATCGTCATTAGGTCCAAAAGCGCCTGCGACGGGTCCTCGTTTATGCCGTCGCCCGCGTTGAGAACGCCTGCTTTTACCTTTTCCGCAAGCAGTTTTGCACTGCCTGCCATGGGATGACGGCAGATGATAAAATCGCCGCCCATCTGTTCTATAGTGCGGCCCATGTCGTTTATATTCTCGTGCCTGTCCTCAACACCCGGTACGGTTATATCGACTATGTTTGCGCCAAGGTACTGCGCCGCAAGCTCATAGCTCAGCTTTGCGCGCACACTTCGCTCGTAAAACAGAATTATAACGGATTTGCCGTTAAGATACGGTGTTTTTTTGTTTTTCTGACCGAGAACAAATTTCATTGTTTCGGCTGTTTCAAGTATGTCGTGTATCTCGTCTTTGGTTATGTCCTGAAGACTGATAAAGTCTTTTCGTGAAAAACTCATGTATTCACCCCTTTTTTATTCTCGCCTGACCGTGCCCATTTCAAGCGCACCCATATCGTTTTTAAGCGATATGTCGGCGGTCGCCTGCTCATGCGTGTCGGGCATGATAAGTTTTACATTCTCTATCTTTTTGTCTTTTAAAAGCGTTGTTACAAAATCCCTGTCTATAACTACGCAGTGGGTTCCGAGTGCATCTTTCCATATAGTGAATTTGCAGCCGTTGCGCCAGTTGTTGCAGTAATAGCCCTTGCTGTTTTCAAGCACTATGCCGCCGCAGTGGGGGCAGATGCCAAGACCGTTTTTGGGCATTTTAAGTTTTTTGCCTTTGCCGTAGCCCTCGGCCGCAAACTGCACGTTTGTCTGTGCTTTTTCTGCGTTATCAACCAAAAAGCAGACATATCGGCGTATACTTGCCATAAAACGTTCGGGGTCCATTTTGCCCTTTGCTATGGAAGAAAGACCTTTTTCCCATTTGCCCGTGGTCTCGGCGGATTTAAGTTCCGGCGGACAGACCGCGATAAGCTTTATCGCTTTTTCTGTGGGCACAAGCGCCTTTTTGTCGCGCTTTACATAGCCGACATGGATAAGGCGCTCTATTATTGCCGCACGGGTCGCGGGCGTTCCCAGCCCCGACTCTTTAAGCTGCTCTTTCAGATCTTCGTCCTCCACAAACTTGCCCGCATTTTCCATTGCGGAAAGCAGGGTGGCCTCGTTGTAGGGCTGCGGCGGCTTGGTCTTTTTCTTTGTTGCTTTTACGTCTTTTACGGGAGAAATATCGCCCTGTTTCAAATCGGGCAGCACGACTTCTGTGTCCTTTTTGCCCTTTTTCTCCTTGTCGGCTTTTTCAAGGGCTTTCCAGCCGTTGTCTATGACTGTTGTGCCGCGGGAGATAAATTTATCCTCGCCCACATCTGTGATGATTTTTGTTGTCGAATATACATAATACGGATAGAACACCGATAAAAAGCGGCGCACAACAAGGTCAAACACCTTGAATTCCTTGTCGCTCAGACCGTTTACATAAAGTCTGCCGTTTGTGGGGATGATCGCGTGGTGGTCGCTTATTTTGGTGTTGTCCACTATTCGTTTTGTTATGGGAAGCTTGGGCAGACCCGTTACATAGGATGCAAAAGCCTTGTATTCGTCTATCTGCTCCAGTTTTTTTGCTATTGTCGAAAGCTGCGGTATCATATCGTCCGAAAGATGCCTGCTGTCGGTACGCGGATAGGTCAGCAGCTTGCGTTTTTCGTATAAGTCCTGCGCAATATTCAGCGTTTCCTGTGCGGACATACCGTATTTTCTGTTGCAGTCGCGCTGAAGCTCGGTCAGGTCGTACAAAAGCGGGGGCGGCATTTTTTTCTCTTCCTGCTCGACAAGGCTTACTGTGCCGTTTTGCCCTTTGACGCGCTTGGTTATTTCGTCCGCTTTTTCTTTTTCAAAAATTTTTGTATCGTTGTTGTTTTTCTCGTCAAACCACAGACCTTTGTAAGTGCCGAAATCAGCTTCAAGTTCCCAATAATCGCGCGAGTCGAAAGCGTCTATCTCCTGCTGGCGCGCAACTATTATCGCAAGTGTGGGAGTCTGCACCCTGCCTATGCTCAAAAGTGCGTTGTAGCGCAGTGTAAAAGCGCGGGAGGCGTTCATGCCCACAAGCCAGTCGGCTTCGGAGCGGCAGCGGGCGGAATCGTACAGCTTGTCGTATTCGCTGCCGTCTTTAAGTCCCGCAAAGCCCTGATTTATTGCCTGGTCTGTCATACTGCTTATCCAAAGGCGTTTGAAAGGCTTTTTGCAGTTTGTTATCTCATATATATATCTGAAAATAAGCTCACCCTCGCGCCCGCTATCGGTCGCGCAGATAAGGGAGTCTATTTTGTCGCTGTCTATCAGTTTTTTAAGTATTTCAAGCTGGTCTTTGGTGGCTTCTATGGCTTTTAGTTTCAGCTCGTCGGGCAGTATGGGCAAGGACTCTCTGCGCCACTTTTTAAGCTCGGGATCGTAGTCCTCGGGCTCCCATAGGGTCACAAGGTGGCCGACCGCCCAGCTTACCACATAGTCGTCATTGTATAAAAATCCGTTGCCGCGTTTGTCGCATTTCAGCACACGCGCTATATCACGGCCAACGGACGGTTTTTCCGCTATTACAAGTTGTTTCATTTTTATCACCGAAATTTTTGTTTTTCCTTGACCGCTATTCTTAAATTTGTTATTATAAGAATAACAAATTAAGCGGAGGAGGTATACTATGTCTGATTATAAAATTTTTACCGACAGCGCAGGCGATCTTTCCGATAACCTGATAAAAAAATACGATATTTCAATAATCCCGTACTATGTGACCATAAACGGCACAGACTATTTAAAAGAGGGTGTGGAGATATCTCACGAGGAGATATTTGCCGCCCAGGTGTCGGGGGTCTTTACAAAGACTTCCCTGCCGTCTATAGATGATTATATGTCGGCTTTCCGCCCCTATCTTGCGGAGGAAAAGGATATTATATGCTACTGCCTTTCGCAAAAGCTCAGCGGCAGCGTACAAAGCGGCACCAATGCCGCAAATATGCTTAAAGAGGAGTTCCCCGACAGGAAAATACTTGTCGTTGATTCCAAACAGGCCACTTCGGGTCAGGCGCTCGTTATCAGCGAGGGAGCAAGGATGCTCCAAAACGGCATAGACATTGAAAAAGTTGCCGCCATGACAGACACCCTTGCCGCAAATTCCACCATAAAATTTATCGTGGACGACCTTATCTACCTGCAAAAAGGCGGCAGAATAGGCAAAGCCGCCGCTCTTATCGGCAATATCCTCAATATCAAGCCCGTTTTAAGTCTGACAGATGCCGAGGTAATGCCCGTCATGAAAGTTCGCGGCCGCAAAAAAGCTCTTGATGCGGTTTGCAGGGAAATGGAGAAATTCCTGAACGGAGAACCCGAAAAATATTGGCTTCTCACGACCTCCTGCAACGGCGAGGAGGGATGGGAGGAAATGCGTCAAATTTTTGTTAAAAATACGGGCATCGAACCCAATTTTGACTCCATAACCGTAGGTGCGACCATAGGCACCCACACGGGGCCTACCGCAATAGGTGTTGCCGCTGTTAAAAAATACGAATACCTACTTTAATATAATACCTTAAAATTTGATAAATTGCAAGTTAAATAAGAAAAGAGGAATGTATATGAGTATTGATCCTATAATTGCGGTGTTGGCTGTGCTGCAGCTTTTTTCGGGAGCGTCGGCGGGTACGGCGGCAAAACTGCCCGAAATGGCGGCCGCCCGAACCGCGGTGCAAAGCGAAATAAAAACCGATAAACAAATTCGTTTCGGATTTGCGGACAGAGCGGAAGCTGCGGCTTTTATAGAGCAGAATGACGCATATTACAACAGTATGAATCAAATAAATATTGACTGGAGAATGGGAAAAACGGATGCGACACTTGCACAGCTGCGCAAATATGCAAAAGAGCAGGTGCTTGACTTTACGGACGAGGAAAAGACGTTTTATCAAAGCCGTCTTGAAGTTTTGCAAAAAAGGCTTTTTGACCTTGGTTACGAATACGAGCTTGATGTGCCCGTGGTCTTTGTAAAATGCACCAACAAGGACGAGCTTGACTCGGCGGCATATACCCACGCAAACTACGTTTTCTTAGGTCGGGACATATACCAATATTACAAGCAGGAAATTATAGACGAGGCGTATGTTGACGAAGTGCTTGCACACGAAGTTTTTCATGTGCTGACAAGAAACGACCCCGATTTCCGCGCAAGGATGTACAAGGCGATAGGTTTTGAGATAGATGAAGAAATACCTTTCGGTGAGGATGTGAAGAAGGTCATAGCATCAAACCCCGATGTGACAAAATACGATTGCAGTGCATATTTCACCATTAACGGAAAAAAGAAAAAAGGCACGATAGTTTCTTACTTTGCCGCACCGTGGACAAAAGATGCGAATCCGTTTGACTATATGCTGCCCGGTGTGGTATTCTATGATGAGCCGAATAAGATCTATACGGTCGATGAGATCTCGGACTTTTGGGATGTTGTCGGCAGAAATACCGATTATGTCATAGCGGCGGAAGAGTGCATGGCGGATAATTTTGCCTTTGCCGTTACCTATGGTATGGACGCGGACTATAAAGATCCCGAAATCCCGAAATATATACTTGAACATATAAAGGAATAATATAAAAGGAGAATAAAAAATGAAACTTGTTTTTGCATCCGACATTCACGGGTCGGCGTACTACTGTGAAAAAGTGATCGAAGCATACAAAAAGGAGGGGGCGGAAAGGCTGATACTTCTTGGCGACCTGCTTTATCACGGCCCGAGAAACGACCTGCCCCGCGAATACGAGCCGAAGAAAGTTACGGCAATGCTCAATGATATGAAAAACGAGATATTTGCCGTGCGCGGCAACTGCGAGGCGGAAGTGGATCAGATGGTACTGGAATTCCCGTGCATGGCTGACTATATGCTTTTGTATCTTGACGGCGGCAGATGTGCTTTTATCACACACGGCCATTTGTACAACAACGATGCACCCCCGCTTTTAAAAGACGGCGATCTGCTTATCCACGGTCATACGCACGAAAAAGTTATCCAAAAGGCACATAACTATACCTATATAAATCCGGGCTCGGCTTCTCTTCCCAAGGATGATGATGTCCACAGCTATATGCTCTACGAAAACGGCGTTTTCAGCATAAAGGATTTTGACGGCAATGTTATAAAGAGTTTGAAATTATGATGAAGTTTTATGATTTTCTGCCGCTCGCTGCACATAATATGCAGGAGTGGCTGTTTGAAAAATACAGCGAGATAGCCATAGATGCTCTGCACAAGGCTGTAATTACGGTCGTTATCTGTATTATCGGCAGTTTTATTATCGGCATTATAAAGGCGATAATAAAAAAGACTATAACCAAAAACCCAAAACTGCCCGCGCGAAAGGCAAAGACGGTCGGTACGGTGCTGACAAGCGTTGTAAAATATGTGGCGTATTTTGTGCTTTTGTGTGTGGTGCTGACCCAATGGGGTGTTGATACGGGTTCTCTGCTTGCACTGGGAAGTGTCGCGACGGTTGCTGTGGGTTTGGGCGCACAGAGCATAATACAGGATATGATGACAGGTGCTTTTATTTTAATGGAAGACCAGTTCGGTGTGGGCGATATAATCTCGACCGAGGGCTGTACGGGCACTGTTGTGGCAATAGGCCTGCGCACTACTGTTTTAAGAAGCATGGACGGCAATATGCACATCATCCCCAATGGTCAAATAAAAATCGTTACCAATATGAGCAAGGAATTCAACCGCGGCGTAGTCGATGTTTCCGTTGCTTATGAGGAGGACCTTGACAGGGTAATGAAAGTGCTTGATGACGAAATGACCGAGATATACGAAAAGGAACATATCGACGGCCTGCTTTCAAAACCCGCTATCTGGGGTGTTGAGGAGCTGGGCGACAGCGGTATAAGAATAAGGATAGCCGCCGACTGTAAAATAGGGCAGAACTGGAATATCGAGCGCGCCATAAGATACCGAGTGAAAAACCGCTTTGACAAAGAGGGTATTGAGATACCGTTCCCTCAGGTGGTAGTCAGCAGAAAGGGCGAGAAATAATGGATTTTAATTTAGGTGATATTGTAAAAATGAAAAAAGCCCACCCCTGCGGCAGTGACGAGTGGGAGATACTGCGTGTTGGTGCGGATTTCCGCATAAAATGTATGGGCTGCGGACACCTTGTCATGCTGCCGAGGGTCAAGTTTGAAAAGAATGTGAAAAAAGTAATTGAAAAATAGTCGAAATATATTGCGTTGTAACGGCATTTGCGTTACAATACAAGTATATAAGGAGCGTGATGATATGGAAAAAACAACAACATTGAATTTAAGAGTAAATCCGACTGTTAAAGCCCGTGCCGAAGAAGTGCTGTCAAAACTTGGTGTGCCCATGTCAACGGCGATAGATATGTATCTTAATCAGATATATCTGACCGGCGGGATACCTTTTAATGTCACTCTCCCAAAAGCACCCGATACACTTAATATCGACCTTATGACGGACGAAGAGTTTGAGGCACGTTTAAAGCGGGGCTATGACGATATAGAAAAAGGAAATGTACAGGAAGCGGGGGAGGCGTTTGCGCATTTCAGGGAGACACATTAAATGAAGTGTTACAAAATATTTATGACGAATGAAGCGCTTTCGGATATGGAGCAGATATACAGTTATATTGCATATAATTTGCTTTCGCCCGATACTGCGATGAAACAGTATAACAGAATTGCCGATGCTATTTCTTCGTTGGATATTTTTCCCGAGAGATTCCGCTGCATAAATAGTGTTGGTCAAAGACGGATGCTTGCAGACAATTATTCGGTATTTTATGTTATTAGGGAAGATATGGTGTTTGTAACAAACGTTTTGTACAGTGCTTCGGATTTAGACAAAAGATTAAAATGAATATAAGAAAGAAGGTATTTAATATGAAAAAATTTATTGCAGGGATACTGACGGCGATGCTTTTTACAACAAGTGCGTTTGCTGCCGAGCCTTTTATCGAGGTTTCGGGTTTTGAGGGCGATATGGAGGTAATGTATCCAAACGGCATTATCAAAAAGACGGCGGCACCCGCGGTCGTGCTTTATATAAACGGCGATGCTGCGGGCGATGCGGACGGCATTATCAAAAACGGCACCACGCTTGTTCCGCTTCGTGTTATAAGCGAGCGTTTCGGTGCGAATGTTGCATGGGATGCCGAAACAAAGACTGTTGTTATAAATGATGCAAAAACAAGCATAAAATGCACGATAGGCGACAGCGCAGTCATAGTAAACGGCGAAAGACGCGAAACAACAAACCCCGCCGAGATAATCGACGGCTCGACCTATGTGCCTTTAAGGGCTATATCGACCGCTTTCGGCGCAAAAGTCGGATATGTGGGCGACCTTGACGAAGATATCCGCTTTGTATGGGTAGAACAGGATATGCGCGTAAAGGTCAGTGAGGAAGATGCGGGCAAGATAGCCGAAATGCGTTATTTCGATGAATTTCTGCCCTCCATGCAGGATACAATATTTCAGATACAGGGCTTCAGCGGTGTAACAAAGGAGAATATCGCCGAAAAATTCCCGTCCGTGGGTGCTGTTTCCTGCAAGGTAAAATACGATCTGGGTCACTACTGGTATGTGAGTATTTTTGAAAACGACTCCGTAGGCGCTCTTGTCGATAAGGAAACGGGCTCCGTATATGCGGCACACTCTTTCTCTCTTGTGAACTTCGCCGTTGCCGCCGAGGGCGATTACAGCGGCTGGGGCTGGACATTCCAGTAAGAATAAACAGAGTGATATTTTATGTTGAGCAAATTTCGTACAGGAGTAATATTTATTGTTTTTTTATGTTTTCTGTCCGGCTGTAATGGTACAAGGGGCAGCTGCGAGAAAAAGGCAGCGGATGTTGCGGAGAAAATAGTTTATGCATTTGATAATCGCGATGCGGAGGAACTCAAATCCGTTTTTAATAAGGATGCTATTGCCGCTTGTCCTCAAATCGAGTTGGATATAGAAAAGGCTTTTAATTTTTATAAAGGTAAATCAACGCAATATACAATAAATGCTGATAGCGTCAATACTACTATAGATAACCGTAATATACAAAGAATATCACATGATACGATTCGCATAACGACAGACAGTGATGTTTATATCATTCAAACGGAGTATCTTGTTTATGATAAGAATCATCCCCGAAAGCAGGGGGTTTACGGAATAAAAATTTTACCGGCATCGATTTTTCCGGCGTATTATGCCGCCGCTGAGGGTGATACGAACAAAATGAATCAAATGGAAGAGGAACTTCCGGAAGAGATTCTTGCCGGCGAACCGGATAAGGGCTATCTTCAATTTGGCATGGGAGTATTTACATATACAGCGGAAGATATTGAAGATTTATATTATCAAAAAAACGGAAAACCAATGCTGACGAACCGGTCGAATTCTGATGTGAATACAGAAGAATATGCAGAGAGTGCGGGTATAAAATGAAAATAAGTGGGAAAAAAGCTAAAAGTGACACTGTATGACACCGGAACTTAACGAAGATATGGATAATTATCCCAAAGAAAGATATAGTTGGGATAGAGATCACACAATACATTCCTATGCACTAATGAAAGGATGTGTCATACCATGATAAAAAAAAGGGTAGTATTAATATTGATAGTTGTTTTAATTGCTATCGCTTCTGTATCTTATTTTAAATATTGCAATAAAAGAAATAATGAAATTTTGGATGAAGAACTTGGTATAAAAAATTCTTATACCACCTATGCTCAAGTTGAAAAATTATGTTTAGACTTTAATGCAAATTTAAAAGAAATAATAGATGCAGTAGATGAATGTAACGATGGTTATGATTCTGTTTGTTTTAATATGCCATTAAGAATTATGGATAAAGGCGATATTCAAGTGTATAACATAAGTGCTAATGGTTCCTTTAGAATGAGTGATAATTTAGGAGATAAGCTTGTAAATTTAAATTCGCTAACCGGAATAAATTATGTGGAGTGTTTGTACATCGGAAATAATTCTGATGGCTATCAATTATTTAAGTTCAAACAAACAAATTATAAAAAAGATGATTTGAATTATTTGATATATGTTCGAACAAAGGAACAGCCATATAATCATAATAATATAAATAAGTTATTATCTAATCAATCATTTTCACTAATCAAGGAAATAACATCAGATACTACGGGTTATTGGTATTTTTATGCTATAAGAGATTCTCATAAATATAATTTATACGATAGAGTGTATGACATATTTAATAATTTATAGTGAGGTCATGCCAATGCGTCCCCTGTAAAATAAAGTATCCAAAGGTGTTTTTATGAAAATGATTTTGCGTTTTATAATCTGTTCATTAACGATTATTGTTAGTTTGACACAATATATTTATTGTGTTGAATCAACGGTAATTAACGGAAAGGAATTAGTGGGAAATCAAAAAAAAGAAATTCTTGAGTATACTCAAATAAATAAAATAACCAAAGAAACACTAAAAGCTGCCATTAAGGGATATGCAGTAAATTCAAATGGAGATATTGCAGTTTTGATGGATAATAAGACAATTAATATTTATACCCAAGACGGAGTTTATCTATATGGATATTCTTTTAAATGGAGTGGTGATTATGCGATTAGTTGCGAAGATGGCTATTTTATAATCATACTGTACAGATACGATCTTAAAATAAGAGTTTCTGAAAATGACATTTCCGTATTTGAGTTGACAAATGCCCCCTCAGTATATACGGAAACAATTCAAAATCATAATGGTTATCAATATACTATGAAAACAAAATATTCTATCATTTATTTTCTATCATTACGGTATGATTTGTTTAAAGCAAAAGATAAAAATGGAGACGAGATTACAATTATTGATGTTTCACAATATAATATTACAAAAACATTATCATTAAATTTATTGTGGCTTACAGGATTGTTATCTGTAATTTTAGGTGCAATGAAAAAAGGAAGAAAGAGGCGTACAGCTAACGGTTAGAGACTGCTGAGGTCATACACAGAATCGTCCCCTGTATGATATTCTTAAAAATCTACACTCCCGACTTTCGGAATTAAAGCCGGAAGTGTGTTTCTACTATATATAGTATCGGTATTTGCTCCGATAACTACAAGATGAAAAAATAACCAAAAATTTAGTTAAAACTTTGTAAAGTTTGTGAAAGATTTTACCCTGATTTCCGAAAATTATGCTTGAAATCGGGGTTTTATTAGTGTATAATAAACGTGTTGTGACATTAAGAGCGTTGATGCGGG
>JAEEGL014629740.1_pt1 | contig 18334 bp, 34 predicted proteins | sample 9134231 | NCBI WGS metagenome assembly JAEEGL01 (sample SAMN16246548, study PRJNA631951) | gut metagenome | biome: gut microbiome; feature: rumen; material: fiber-attached | host: Bos | place: Iran: Karaj | collected 2018-10 | reverse complement strand
TGCCTTAATACCCTCCGGAGGGTTCACGCCTTGGAACCTGCAAGTAAAATGGCTATAAGGGTGACGGACATACCGATGAATAAAAAAAATATCGCGGGACACAATGAGACTTGAATAAAAGTAATTGGCTCAGGGACTCAGGAAACCCGATAAATCAAATTTTTAACAAAAAACCGTGGGCGGCGGGATAGAAACAGCCAGAATATTATGCAGATATTATTGGAAGATATCCAAAAACAGGTGCTGGAAAAGATTGCCAGACGCTCAAAAATGGATGCCTGGTTTGAAATCAAGGACAGCAAAGTGAAGATTGCCGATATACACACCCTTCTTTATAATGCTACGTCGTATGACCTTGAAACCATCACACCTGATGAAATGGTTACAATTATTAATCTGATCTTTAAGGTGTTCTAAATAAAAGTAACGGAAATTTAACCAACTCCCCATAAACAAAAAAATTATGAAAACAAAAACGATGTATATAACAAATAGCCATTTCAACGTGAGAGCAAACGAGCGTCAGGGAATTATCGTTATTACTCTTGTTGGTAGTGTTATCCCAGCAGAAAAATGGAACCAACTGCGTAACAATATTTGTAATGATACCAAAATCTCTGATGATGTTATGGTATATTTCGATTACCTTATCATCAATGGCGAGGTTGACCGATTCTCCTATGTTAAAGTAGGTGACTGGCGTAGACTTGGATTCTCTGGGAACAATATCAAAAACTGCATTCCTGCAGCACCGAAGGAAGTAATCGAGGAAGCAAATAAATGGTTCTATTATCATAATGAGACGCTTAATAATGGTGTTCTGTGTGGCAGAACTCTGGAGCGCATCAAGCAGACGATATATAAACAAATTTTTGCTACCGAAATGAGAACACTGGCAGAAATTTATCGTAAGAACTTCAAAGAGGTCGGTATGACAGACGAAGATGTTAATAATTGGTTTGAGCAGACCATTCAAGACGTGTATCACCCTAAATGCTAATCCTGCTATGATTACTAATGAAAAAATAAAAAACTGTTACATGCCGGGCGAAAAGGTGCAGTTTGGAGAGGTAAGGTATATCTTTAAGGAATCTTCCAATACCTCCAAAAAAAAGTGTGACCTCCAGACAAACAGCAGCCAGTGTTGTAATCCATACTTCTGTATGATGTGTGGAGGATGTGGTAACACCTTCCCAAAGGGAACCACAAAAGGGTACTTTCAGAGGATGAAGAGGACAAAGACTTTCGCACAACTTCGGGAACAGGCTTTCAGACTGACATCGGCAGCAGACCCGAAATGGGAGTCGCCGAGGGCGAGAAAAATCCTCGAAATATATATGCGGGTAGGTAGAAGATACTTTTTGTAAGACAACAAACAAAATTCAAACAATATGATTACTCTTAGAAACATAGACAAGCGTAGGGAACTGCAACAAAACGTTTATAACAACTATGGGACACTGACAGAAGAAGAACGTCGGGAACTGGATCATGAGGTAGGAGCAGCCTACCGAGGCTATGAGACCGCCATGCGTGACATCATCCAGATTCTGGTGAATGGTGACAAAGGAAAATGGGGTTCTGACACTACCATCCTTTTCATTAAGAAATATATCCTTGAACAACTCAACGGCAAGGCTACTAAGAATATCTTCCGTTTCTCTGAGGTTCCATCAACGCAGATGCAAGGTTATATCAACTCTACCGTGAAGAACGAACTGGTACACAAGGGACATAGCGAGGATGAAGCAGAACAGATCTGCAAATCCTTCATCGAATATCCGGCACTCCGCGAAAGCATCATCGAGCGTAACGATCTTGACAGCATCCGTATTTGCGAACACTGTGGCGCACCGATGAATGAGGGCTATCTGGTCAATGATATGTGGACTTTTTGTAGTGAGGAATGTGCCAGGGCAGCACTTCTCTCTCCAGAATATGGATGGACTGAAGAAACGTTCAATAACCATTTGGCCCATGCCGATGAAGAGGATAGTGTTATCTACTGGACACAATGGGAGGGCTAAGTTATGAGTATAATTTTAAGTGAAACATTCATTTCTCCTTATCCCGACGTTTGCCCGGAATGGTGTAGGGAAGGTGCTTTGGTGAAAAGGACAAAACCTGTGAAATCTACTTTATTGGGTGAATATAAGGACGATACTATTTACGAAATTATATCTCTGCATTGGTTTGATGAAAAAGAAGCAAAAGGTATCTGGGCATGTGCTTATCTGCGACCAAAAGGAACAGAAGGCCGTTGGACGGCAGCAGAATATATCTGTGATTTGGAACATATAGAAGAATTATAATATTGGAGGATTATATTATGGCAACAACAATTAAACGACAGACAAATAACGGTACGATGGTATTTACCCGTCGTACCGAGAACGAAGCCAGAAAACTCTTTAATGAGGGCGTAACCATCAGCGTGACGACTGCTGACCGAACCCCGGCAGACTCTCTTGCCTCAGAGATATGCTATACCAAGGGTGAGGAACTTTTCCACGACTCTTCCGGTATAGCCAGTACCTTTGAGAATATTGTTCAGGACTTTGCAGACTGGCTGTGTGAAGACAGGTCTGCTCGAAATCTTCCACAACCTACCGATGGACAAAATAGATTCACCTATTGGACGTGCCAATTAGTACGCCAATAGTGTTTTTACATAATGATATATCTAAAAATATAAAAATATAAAAATAATTGCTTTAAAATTTGGAATTTACAATAAAAAGAATTACTTTTGCATCTGTAATTACAAATATATGATAATATAATAACATTAATATATAATAATGTAATAAGTTTGCTATGACACCAGAAGAGTATATCGAAAAACTGAAGGAGGCGCAGCGCACACTCGATAGCGTGAAGGAAGATCTCGACCGTGCCATCGACAAGATGCAGCGACGGATCGAGACAGGGTACGAGAGTATGGAACGGGACAGCCGCCTGGCAGCTCTGGCAGGATGGGCGGATATCGAACTGGCTGGTGATCAACTCCTGAAGGTAGGAACGGCTAAAATTGAATATTGAAAAAGGCATCTAACAAATATAAAGTATAGAGTGTTTATGGATTATTCATCAGTAAAGAAGATTCCCTTTAAGGGATATGCAAGAGCATACGAAACAACGGTCAAAAAGTTGGTCACCGATCCCGACACAGGACAAGAAGTGGTTAAGGAGGGAAAAATTATACAGTTCGGCGAGTTCGTCGCGGATAAGAAGAAACTTCCTAATTATCACGAATACGCTGTGTCATCATCTAAACATATCGGTACCGTAAAAGTTACAATAGAATCCGACGAAGAATATTGAATAAGTATATAGTAATTATATAAGGAATATAGACTATGGCAAAGTTCAAACCAGGTAACAACGTGATTATCTCCAAGGATTCAAAGAATGTCTGGATCCGGGGAAAGAAAGGCACAATCACATGCCAGTGTATTTATGCGTCCGTTGTCTGGAGCAGGAAGAACTTGAACACATCGAGAACTATAATCTGTTCCTGACGGCGATAGTGATAACAAAAAACAGAGTAACTATGAACCGACAAGAAATAAAACTCATAGACCTCGGACTTCCTTCCGGTACCCTCTGGGCTGACCGAAACCTCGGTGCTAATGCTCCAGAGAAATTTGGTGATTATTACCGTTTTGGTGAGACAACACCTTTTACAGAGAACTCTCCAGAATACATCTATGATGACATCAACGAGAGTATTGCTGGTAGTGACAGGGATGCTGCAACCGTGAACCTCGATAAGAACTATCGAATGCCCTCCGTTGACCAGATCAAGGAAATCCTTAAAGAATGTAAGTGGAAGTGGACGAAATATAACGACGTAAATGGTAAGAAGGTAACAGGGCCAAACGGCAACAGTATATTTTTCCCCGCCTCGGGCTATCGACTCTACTGCGGTGGTAAGCTCGTCATTGATGAATACTACGGAAGTTTTTGGTCCGCTTCAACCTACAGCAACTACTTCGGACGCGCTCTGTACTTTAATTCGTACAGCTGGCACTATTGCAACCGCTCTCGCAACGAAGGCCTCCCTGTGCGTCCGGTAAGCATGAAAGACAGGCAAATAACGGAGAATATGACTGAGTTCAACGAAGGGTGGTGGAACTGCTTCTGTTCCTTTGCTAACGAGCTGGCAAACGTCAGTAGTAGCGCAAGTATGGTAATACGTGCCGTGCTGGATGGTGCCGGCGTGACAAAAAAAGAGATAGACGATATCATCAAATCCCAACACCTCGATAAGCGAGTGGTTGAGGAACTGAAAGAATATAGAGCGAAACAAGAATAAACAGGAGAAAAGCGTATGAAACTGATAGATTTGGGACTATATTCAGGCACACTTTGGGCTGATTGTAATTTAGGAAGCACAGAAGAAAACTTAATAGGTGACTTCTATCGCTTTGGTGACAAAACTCCTTTTAAAGCAACTTCCTGTAAATATAAAGTTGGTATCACCGAAAGATTAGGTATTTCAACAACACCTTACGATGTTGTAAAACATACGCTGGGTGGAAACTTTAGAATGCCCACAAGGGAAGATGTTGTTGAAATAGCTGGGTTTTGCAAAATTAAATGGGAAGAGATAAACTGTTATGGTGGTTACAGACTAACGGGGCCTAATGGTAACAGCATCTTTTTTCCTGTTATTGATCCAGAAGGATTTGAAGCCTTAATGTGGCCTAATGGTGAAAGATATAAAGGGGTTCAAGGAAGATATTGGACTTCTCTCCTTTCTCCAAGAAATTTTGCGTTTTCATTGATGTTTACTAAAGATAGTAAAATACCTGTCTGGTATATGAGATATGAGCGTGACTATGGAGCTCTCATCAGACCTGTAGCAGATCGTTCATGGTATCATTGCCTGGAGGCCAATACCAGAATGTAAAGTTGGTCTTACTATTTAGCGTATGATTGACGAAAGCTGCTTATATTGCAACAGAGAAGGGGAGTGTACCAAGGGTTTGCCCGGTACTCCCTGTGAGGTGGTAGGGTGTGTAGCACACAGTCCCGTCGGCTATCTGTCATGGCCTGATATGACCGAGAAAGACAAAAGTGACTTCTTGTATGAACTATCCCATCAGGAGAATGTGCAAAAAAAGTTAGTATTAAATTAAATGGTTATTAATAATGACAGCGAAATTTATTAGTCTTTTAAAGCCGAATAAAGAGAATGCACGTTCAATCGGTAGAACCGTCTTGAAATCCATTGAAATTACAGATGATAGATCTATAATTGATACTCTGTTAGCACTTTCTTGGGTCGCCAGATCTCTTAATGAAACATTAAAAACAATAAGAAAAGATCTTGGAGATAATTTCGGAAATCAGATATTTAAGGATGATAATTGGTATCTTAATAATGTTTGGTATGACACAAGCGAGAAACCGACAGTGGAAGATAACGGCGTTACCATGTTTGAAAAACCGGGTGACGTTATCAACGAGACAGGCTTTGAAGTATTTCAAGCCCTTGAACAAGGTGCAGCCTTGGCCAAGGGAAAGAAAGAGTGGATGACAGTCTATATGATTGTCAACGACGAAGGGAAATACTATTATGACGACGAAAAGGTTACAGTACCTTCAGGAAAGGTTGTCCGTCAGATAGGTATCTATCAGTATGAGACCAACAGCGGACAACCAAAGACTGTACCCATTGTGAAATTCATGGATAAATGACCAGCAAAGATAAGTATGAATGATAAAACAATACGCATAATGTATTTATCCACTATTCTGGGATGGGTATTTTTGCTGACTCTGTTTGCAACAGGGAACAAATTTATATCATATTTATGCTTATCCTCCTTCTGCATAGGTGTAATATGTTGGTTTAAATTTGCAATAGACTATTTAAAACTGAAAAAATATGGCAGTATATGAACTTGTTCAATACGGTTGCGATAACTGCGACGCAATGACGGATATAATGGATCCAGACCAGAAAATTCCGGAAGGGTGGGTGTTCGGTGAGAACCACCGCATCTGCTATTGTCCTGAATGTGCAAAAAAGTTAGGATTTTGATATACACCCTAACAGGTGGTCAAAAGTGTATAAAAACGAAGAAATATTGAAGTAGAACTTAAATATACAGTTATATGACAGAGAAAGAATTAAAGCAGTGTATTCGTGAGGTCGTAGAAAAGAACTTCCTCGGTAAGAAGGTGAAGTTCCAGACATCTGCAGACGAATGGGAAGCCTTCAAGGTAGTGTCATACAAAATTAGCACACGGAAGTCCATCGGCATTAAACGATACGAGTTTGATGACTACGGCATCGATGAAGATACTGAGAAGTTCATCATCGTGGAGTTCTGGGATGCAAAGGATAAATATGATGTGTTGGATTGTGTAGCCTGTATCTTCACCATCAACAAAAAAGGTCAGGTCGGCACTTGCAATGGTCCCTTTAACTTTGAGCTGACGGTATCATACGACACAGCAATAGGAATGGTTGACCAGATTATGGAAGCCTACAAGAAAATAGGGAAGTCAGACCTTCAGCAGATAGCTGATGATTTGGCAAAACTGTCACCAAAGGAAATCGAACTGTTAAGATTTGCTTGTGGTAACGATAATCCTGTAGTCTGCAGCAGAGACTAAATATATAACATTTTTGAAAAGGAAACAATATTTTTATAATAGATTTTTAGAGTAATATGGCAACAGATAATGAAAAGACTACTTCGGTATTGGAGAAAAACGCTATGAGCGGATGGGAGAAGTGGCTACGGACAAGTCCTAATAACTTTTCCTACTGGTTCCCGCATATCAAGGGACTTGAAAACATGGGTGTTTCAATTCCACGTAGTGAGATCATTCCTCTTTCAATGGGTATAGTCAAGGCTTTCTTCATGGAAGAGAAGGGTGACAAGGAAAAAATATCCGGCTGGATACATGAAACAGTGGTTCCGGTTCTCAAAACAAAATTTCCAAAGGAAAAGGTGTTCATTAAAAACGGATGCTACTCGGGAAAGTTCCGCTTTGCGGAGAACTGCCTGATAGAGAATCCGGAAAGCGAGGATATTCTGGTACGGAATATCTCTAATATACAATATGACTCTCTTGCCCTTGATACTTGCGGCAATCTGGAGGTGGTTATCCGTGAGTATATCGATCCGGAGAAAAATACCCCTACCATTTATGGAGGGATGCCATTGCGTCCGGAAGCCCGTATCTTCTATGATTTTGACAGGCATCGCTACCTCTATGCCGTCAACTACTGGGACTGGAATGAGTGTCATGACGGTATCTGCAGACATAAGGAGGATGCGGAGGTCTATGAGAATTTCTATCCTTTCCTAAAAGAAAAGATGGGGAACCGGCTGATCAGACACCTCCCGACCATTATCAAAGCCCTTGATTCAGTGGATGGTCTTAGAATGCCTGGCGGTCAGCCGAACGTATGGTCAGTGGACTTTATCCTTGAAGAAAATAGGGTGTGGCTGATTGATATGGCAGTAGCCTGGCAGTCGGCTTATTGGAACAGTAAAAAGGCTGATATGAGACTCTGACAAGATGAGCGGAAAAAGAATATACGTCTTCAATGGGCCTGTCAACGGACAGTTATCTCTGACAGATTGCGAGGTGGTCATCAATGACCGTGCAGGACAGGTCATAGTCAACGGCGGACGGCTGATAAATCAGGGCACCATCGGGATGACCATACATGGACAGGGTAGTGTCCACGTTCAGGGAACGGGAGGAGTACATGAAAAGATAGTGTACCGTGACCGGATTGTTGAGAAGCCTGTCATCAAACATGTCTATTCTGACTCTCCTGAGACACTGAATGAAATCAAAAAACTGAAAGCTCAGGTGAAAAATCTGAAAGCCCTGAACAGGGAACTGCAGAATGGCATTGATACGGAGACAATTCGTGAGCGTGACGATTATAGATACAGGCTTCAACTATGTCAGAAAGAAAATGTCTCTCTTAGAAACAGCGTGGCACGGCTTGAAGATTCCATAGAGGCATTCAAGGAGGTGAACAGAAACCAGGCGGAACGCATCGGTGAGCTGGAAAAAGAAAAGACTGTCGTGACCGAACATGATGAATACGAGCCGAGCCGGAAGGATCTGAAGATGATTTCAAGAAACATACATCTGTTCCTTGATGACAGAAAAAGGGAATACGAGGATTTAATGGAACAATAAATATCATATATTATGGGCAAGATGATTACAAGAAGCGAGGCTGCCAAGCTCCTGGGAAGAGAACCGCAGACAGTGAGTAACTGGCTGGAAGCCGGCATCCTCAAAGGTAAGAAGACTACCAGGTGGACGATGATCGACGAGGACAGCATCCTTAAACTCTCTGACTCCCTACAGACTCTTGCGGACATGGAGGAAAACGTCCGGAAAGCAATGGAAGAGAAGAGACAACTCAGTGAAAAACTGACGGAAGAGGTGCGTGACCTGAGACATTCCATCCGGATCCTTCATTTCGTAGGTGCGGACAAAATCCGGGCAGACTTCTTCAAGGCGGTGACAGACGCTGCCCTGAACGCAGGGCTGATAGGACACCGGGAGCATTATATCCTCTCATGCGTGATAGCTAATAAATCACTGGATGCTATTAGTCGTGAATGCTACGTCACACGGGCGAGGATCCTGCAGATTACCGGCAAGGCGCTTGAAAAAATAGCTCCTCTGGGCAACTACAACGAACTCCGTTCTGAACTCGTCGAAACGAAAAGACAACTGGAGGCGGCCGGGGAGGTTATCCGAAACAAGGATATGGAAATCGCAGAACTCCGAAAAATGACAGGCACAACTGATGAGTCGGACGAAACAGATCTGTCAGAGCCGGAGGAAATCGTGCGGATGCGGGAACTCCTGAATACTCGCCTTGTGGATATGGGCCTCTCAACCCGAACGCTCAACTGTCTGAGGTGCGGCGTGATTAATATCGGGAATACAAGGGAATGGGTTGAGATTGAGACATTAGGGGATCTGGTACAATGCAGCAAGACATACCTCCTTAAAATCCGTAATTTCGGAAAGGCCTCACTCCGTGAACTGGACAACCTGCTGGACAGTCTTAACCTCTCTTTTGATATGAATGTATCAAAATACATGAAGAAAGGGGCAGAACTTGAATATAAAGGATATGGCAGGGATTGTTAGAAAACTGCGTGTGCAATCGGGATTCTCCTCCCAGGACGTGGCGGCACACCTCTCTATGGCCGAAGAGGAATACCTTCGATATGAGGATGACAGTACAGATATTCCGTTTGATATACTGGAACGCCTGTCAGACCTCTATCACGTAGAAGAGTACGACATCCTGACAGGAACGGCTAAAAGCCATACCTGGACGGACTCTCCAAAGAAGGAGAAGGAGCTGATTCCTTTCTTTAAGATCGTAAGCGCATATATCAAGATGGACAGGCTTTTAAGGGAATGTAATGATAAACGTAAATGAACTTTCAAAGGACAGCCTGGTGTGGATAGAGCATGAAACAAATCTGTTCTCTATCGCGCGGATCGTTGAACTCCTCAAAGAGTCGGCAACAGTCACTGTGCTTTATAATAACTTTCATGGAATCCCCACGAACTTCAAACCAGGCACGGAACATTCCGTGAAATATAAACATATCCATGGGATAACCATCCGTGACTTCATACTGCGGATGATTGGCTTCGTAGATGCGGACAAGAAAGGATGGCAGCTCATGTACTACTACGGTGATATGAAATTACTATACCGCCATGACAAGGCAAAGAACTATCCTTCCTTCCGGCTTATGTCGGACTACCAGAAAACTTTCACTCGAATATCATGCGGTGAGATACACCGGCTGCAGAATATCATGCGTTTCCTGACGGAAGATATGGAATTTAAGTTTAATGCAAATTACTACAAACAGAATGGAACAGAAGAAAGATACTTATAAAGTGATCATTGCAGGCACGAGGGCCTTTGAAGACTACGACCTGCTTTGCCGGAAGTGTGACGAGATCCTTCAGAAGAAGGCTCTGAAACATTCCGTTGTTATCGTAAGCGGTACGGCCAGGGGTGCAGACCGCCTTGGGGAGCGGTACGCTGCCGATCGTGGCTATGCCGTAGAAAAATACCCCGCGAACTGGAAGGCTTTTGGAAAAGCCGCTGGCTACATCCGTAACGGTGATATGGCTGACGCATCAGACATGCTCATTGCGTTCTGGGACGGCAAAAGCCGGGGTACTGGCCACATGATCGATCTTGCCTGGAAAAAAGGTCTGAGTGTTCAGATAATAGACTATTGTAACAATTAATAATAGATGATATGAATAATATTTCCGAAATTAAAAATTATTCTCTCTGGAAGAATATAATATTACCTGTTGCTATAATTGTGGTTTTTCTGTGGGCAGCCATAATTAACTACAGGGTAAACTGGTATTTTCTGGTAATACTGGATGTCATCATTGTGGTTCTTAACCTGTTCTTAGTATACAAGAAAACCCTGTTGTATTGGTCTATCAAGAAATTGGCAAAGGTGATGGAGAAATATGACACACAAGAGCAACTGAAAGATGAGGACAAAGCCCTTCAAAAAGAAAAAGAATTATGTGACAAGCAAAATGAAATAATGCTTCATCAGGTTTATACTGACGCAGAAATTATTTCCCGCCTTATCGACGTGACGGATCCGTTGTCAGGACCTACTAACTATATGGTGGAGATTCAATATGAAGCACCGAACGACGTAGAGCCTCCTGTAGTATATTTCTCACTTACCGAGAACAGGAAGACTAAAATCTTTGAAGATGCGTTCGACTGGAACACTACACTCTGTTATTTTGATAATCAGGTGAATGGAATAAGAAAAACAGTGGACTTGTGTTTATTGGCTAATGCACACAAAAGCAATTATGAGGAAGAAAGAAAAAATCAACTCAAACAGATAGAAGAGGCCAAAGATGGAGAACTGCCATTCTAAATAAATGGAGTAACAATGAGAAGTAAATCAAGTAATTCCAAACAAGCGACTAACCCAAAGAAGATAGATCGCGTTCTTGATCTCGTACTACGGTATAGGTGGTACGACATGATTCTACGGGGCGAAAAACTGGAGGAATACCGTGATATTGAAAAATGGTATAACCGCATTCTTGAAAAAGGCTACACCCACGTCCGCTTTCGTCGCGGATATACCAAGACGTCTCTGCTGTTTTGTATCGAGAGTATTTCTGTGGGAATGGGTCACCCGGAGTGGGGCGCACCAGAGAACAGAGAAGTTGTTATTATTAAATTCAAGGAGGACAAGTCATGACGGACTATAGAAGTACGATGAATAAACAAATTTCCGAATATGTAGATCAGGTGGAATATCCTGGCTCGACATGGATACAATTATCAGAAACCCCCAAGGATCTCAAGGATGGTGACGATATAAAAATATATATTATCAAGGAGAAATAATTATGAGAAAGAACAAGAGTAAAAAATCTGAAGATCGGACTGAAAGAAGAAAAATTGAGCACGAAATTATGCTGAACAAGCAAATGGATAAGACCGATCCTTATCCTGAACGGATTAATATAAAGAAAGATTCGTTGCGCTCAGATTTGTTTTGTATGCGAAACTACGGTTCTGCATATATGACCGTTGTATCGACTGCAGATGATTCAACAGTCTCTTACATGAGAGAAGATTCGATGCCTTCCCAAAAAGACAATCAGAAACTCTCGGAAATTATTGAGAAACAGAAGGAAAGTCTGCTGATTTGGAAAGACCGGGTGTTATCCATGCAAGCAGCTAATCTGGCGGCGAAAATGACTGGCCTAATATGGTTAAAACGTCTTGTTCTGAGATTCTTTATTTGCTACTTCTTGATGTTTATGATAACAGCGGCATTTTATGGTTATTACACATATATCAAAGAAAATAATATCCTTATATATGCAGGAGTTATTTTCCTTCTCCTTGTTACCATATATATATCATGGTATGCTTCAAAACTAATACGTAATCTGCAGATACAGGTAGATGATTATCAATTTCAAAAATTAGAAGATGAAAGCGTATCTCTATGACAGAAACAAAATTGTTGCAACAGTAGATTGCAATGACATAGATCATATTGACAACCCTTGCTATGAAGGTGACAATGTGATAGAAATACACATGAGGGATCATTCAACCAAATTGTGTGATGATTTTGTGTTTGAACTTGAAGAACCAACAAAACCGTCGGAACCCATTACTCGTGGTGAAGCCCTTATTGCTGCGATCTTATTGAAATTTGGTGCCGAGTTAGATAAGGAAACACCTGAAGAGGTTGCCTTGATTAAAGAGCAGGAAAGAAAATTGAACAGAATACTTAAAATATTTGGAATATGAAGAAAATAGCTTTTAAATTGGAACTTGCCAATATTTATGAGGCATATGAGCCAGGTAAACATATTGTAACAAGAGATGGAAAACCTGTAAGCGTAGTATGTACCAACCTTTCCGGAAATTTTCCATTCGTTGGTAAGTACACCACTGCCAACGGTGATGAGATTGTCATTCAAACAAGTAAGGAAGGACTTTGTTCCCTGACTCCAAATTGTCAAGATGATGATGATCTCTTTCTTCTTGTAGAAGAGCCAAAGTTTGAAATAGGTGATACTATCCGGTCAAAAGACGGAGGCGTTCCTATTACCATAAAAGAAATTGATGATTTATACTATCGTTTTGAAAATGATTATATAGTAAGTATTAGGTCACAAGATGACTGGGAAATTGTTGATTCTTCAGAAAAGGAATTGACAGAGTTTGAAAAAATGCTAAAGACGGTTGTTAATTCATTCTGTCAGCGAACGGAAGAACCTGCTGGTGCAGAATATATGACAGATGAAGGTGCTAAAAATGCAAGCGAACAGCTTCTTCTGATAGCACGTAAACAACTTGAAAAAAATCTTCCACACTGGAAGAAATGTGCTGAACATCCAGGTAAGCCTGGAATTTTCAGTGTCCATGTAGGATTTATCGAAATGGGTGGATACGAGATTAATATGGGTGATGTTTTTGACAGATTACCAAAATATGAGTAAATTATGAATATGGCAGGAGTTATTAAACACTAATTTATATGGGAATAATACAAAGATTATTTGGTAAGGAAAAGACATCTGTGGTAACAGATACTAAGTCATTTTCACAGCCACAGGTTGAACGTATAACAAACGAAGGTCTTGTTATGCTCTTCCCCGAATGCACTTATATTAAATATTCTGATATAGAGCCATTGATCCAGACTCTTTTCGAAGAATGTAAAGATTACCGCGAGATAAACGAAAAGGTAAAGGATTACTGTTGGAAATATTATCCGAGGCCAGATACGAAGTCTGAGGAATATGACACCTATTTGGAATATTATCATAAGGTGACAGAATGGATAAAACATATTAAACGAGAATATGTGGAGAGAAAAGGATATAAACATTCATTTGAAGAAGCGTGTCTGATAGCTGCTCATGAATGGGCCAATATGATTTTTGGTATTCATGTGCAGAATAATGGCGATAAGACTCCAGCTGGAGATTTCTTGTCATATATAGGAACAGTAGCAAAAGAAAAAGCCAAGGATGGTATAGATATTAAAGTCATAGGGAAATTCATTACACTTATGACTGAGTATTACAAGAATGGGTGCAAAGACGAGAAAGTGTCTGGCTACAGGATTGATATAACTCCATATTCTGACTATCATCCAAATAGTCCCTTGCGTAATATTCTCATTAAATCTGGGGTTAACGAAAAGAAAGTGAACAAAATTTGTCCATGGAAGACCGGTATATCCATTGATGAGATAGATTATGCGGTTGTTGTCCGTGGATATCAGACTGTTAAATACTTATAGTCATAAGGAGGGTTGATTATGAAGAAAGCAATTATATTATTATTCGTTTTGGTTGCGTGTTATTCTTATGCGGACAAGCCAAATAATATTGTATATAATCAATATGTGGGAACAGAAGAAGTAACTATTAAACGTGTAATTTTGGATGGTCATCAATGTTATATAGCCGTCTCGGAAGGCTATAAAAGCGGAGGATGTTCCCTTGTTCATTCTGAAGCATATAGTTGTAAAAAAAAAGAAAATATTAAATATGGAAAAAGTCGTTTGTACTACAATAGAGCAGTCTGAAGAACTTCTTTCTCTTGGAATTGGCGTTGAGACATCAGATATGATGTGGGGGTATTTCTACAACGGTGAAAACCATTGTGTTCCCCAGATAAGGCCGTTTCTTGATATGAAGGGAAAAATCCCCAAAGGGTATGTGCCAGCATGGACTTTATCGGCTTTGTTGAAGTTGCTGCCGGACGTTATTATAGATGGTGATATATATTATACTTTCTCTCTCACTAAGAATGTTATTGAATACATTGATCACGAAGGCAAAGCCATTTATTCTACCGGAGGTTTTAACTTCGTGGATGCAGCAGTTGAAATGTTTAAAAAATTAGAATTAATATGATTACGACTGGAACAAGACATCTGAAGGATATTACCGATGCAGAACTGACAACATTTGTTGAGTTGTCAGGCGAATGGGGCGTGAAGAAATTCTGGGGTGACATCAAGGTCACGGAAATTGATCGCTTGATGTTCGACAACTGTATCTGTATCGACTACGAGCAGACACGTATCAAGGATGGAGAGAAAGCAACATCCACGATGTTTTTCAATTATAACGAACTGTCCTATCATGTTGCCCATCACTATCCCTATGAGCGTATGAGTGATTGTCATTCCGTCTGTGAGAGGACTCAGATGTTCCTCTGGCTTTTGGAACAGGACTTCAATGTACTTGAAATGCTTACTCATGCTCCTGTTGATCCAAAGGGTGGGATGTCATATAATACTTGTGGCTATATTGTCGGTGTCCATCATACAGAATGGTTTGATTTTGGAAATGCAAAATTCTTCGGTCCTGACAACAAAAAAGATGCCAAAGAATACCTTGAAAAGGAAAAAGCGGAACGCCGTCGTTATCGGCTGTATCGTCTAATAGATGACAATCTTCATGAAGAGACCGAGAATACCGAGAAGAAAATGAAGGTGATTACTCTCTGTGGCAGCACCCGCTTCAAAGAACAGTTCTTAGAACAACAGAAACGGCTAACCCTCGAAGGGAACGTTGTTATCAGCGTTGGTCTGTTCGGGCATTCAGGTGATAATGAAGTGTGGAAACCTGGCACGAAGGAGATGTTGGATAAGATGCACCTCCAGAAGATCGATATGGCCGACGAGATATTTGTCATCAATGTCGGTGGTTATATTGGTGAGAGTACCAGACGAGAAATATCTTACGCTGAAAGTAAGGGTAAAATTGTAAAATACTTGGAGGGTTAAGATATGACAAAAAAGGATGCGGAATATATTTATGGAAGTTTAGAAGCGTATTACTGGATTACGGCTGGTTGTTCAGTGCTGATTGGTATAATTGCTTTTTTGCTCCAAATTTTCATCAACGGAACTGATAAGATTCTTGAAGATGCTGCGTATAGTTGTTTTTTTGCAGGAGCTATTTTCCAGCTTGCCACTCTTGAAATAACATTAGATAGTTTGAAGGAAGGAAAAATAAATAAAAAATACGAGGATGGAAAATAAAGTAATCAAAGCGGAATTGTCACATGAAGATATTGTGAATATTATCAAAGGGTGCAATATGCCTTATAAACTAATGCAGCAATTCAGTAAACTCGGACTTGGTAGTTATACTGGTGGCTTAGTGGATGAATGGAAATGGCAAGGAAGTGGTTTGGGTAGTATATGGGAAAAATACACTTTAGATGAATTATGGAAAATTTATCAAAACCTACGCCAATACCAACAAATGGAAAATTTGTGTAATGACCTTAATCGCCATTTGCCTTGTAAATCTCAGAGTGATGTAGACATAATAACAGAACTTTTAACGGAAAAGATAGACTCTTTCCCGGAGAGACATATCTACTGGAGCAGGGAGATATACATTGATGCCGGACTCAAAGAGGATCAATGTCTGAACATCCTTATCCATTCGGACAAAGTTCTATTTGTTCCCTCGGAGGATCCTGTAGAGCATCAGGGGGTGGTGGTGAGATACAAGCATGAAAAAGAAAATTAAACTATAAAAGGTCAGAATATGATGCTAAAAACAAAATCAGGAAAGTCTTATTTATCCGAGTTCACAGATATAATTATATCTTCCTTGGATAACAAAGAGTGTACTACCAAACGTGAAGTGATAAGAGAAACAATGATTGAGACTGTGTTGCAAATTTTAAGTTTTATAAAGGTGAACACCACTGATGAGGAACTTCATAATCCTTTGGTTTGGAAAATCGTTAATTGGATTAACTATTTTGGGAAATGGAATCCAATGGTTGAATTGTGTTATAGGTTAAACATGCTTCTATGTGAAAAGAACGAAGAAAATATCAATGAAATAAAACAGTTGATAAAGGATAATGTTGAACATTACCCAGACAGAAATTTATATTGGGATAAAGAAATATCAGCTGAAGACAGAAATCTTACCACGTTCATAAAAAACAATGATTTCCTATTTATTCCGACGGACAATCAAAAAGATAATCCAGGGATAATAATAAGAAGAAATATAAAATGGGGAGGAATGAAAATGGTTGATTTAGGGTTGCCCAGCGGGACGCTTTGGGCTGACCGTAATCTTGGTGCTAATGCACCAGAGCAGTACGGCAATTATTACCGTTTCGGTGATGCTTTCTACTATGAGAAATATTCACCAGAATATAGATTTGAAGATGTAAGAAGTAATATTGCAGGAACCGACAGTGATGCAGCAACTGTTGCTCTGGGGAAAGAATATCACACACCGACCTTTGAACAGTTCAAAGAACTTCTTGGAAACTGCAAGCAAGAATGGATTACTTTTAATGGAGTCAACGGTGTGGAAGTGACTGGCCCAAATGGCAATAGCGTCTTCTTTCCGGCTGCTGGCCTACGAGACAATGCGGAAAATAAAATACTTTATGCAGGGAAACACGGTTGGTATAGGTCTTCTGTTGCAGAAGACAACAGTACTTATTGCTGGTATATGGAATTTAGTGATAATGGATGTGATTATATTGATGCCGAAAAGAATCATAGGCTTCCTATACGACCTGTTTTAAATAAATGATGTAAAAAACAAAGCAACAAAAATCGGCGGTAAGGCAGCATTTTTATCGTCGACAAATGAATAAAAATAACGATTATGACAAAGACTATTGAACAAATGGCAAAGGGCGTGAGGACTGACAAATTCATTCCCTCACTTAATGTTGTATTAAATGAGATTGGAGAAACTTTCTTCAAGAAAGGCGCTTATGCAGTCATCGATAGACTGGAGCAGATTATCCAATCAGGTGAAGAACCTGCAGTCTTATACCCGAAGATTGTGGAAGCAATCAAAGAACTAAAAGGTGAATCCACTCTATCAACGAAGGAATTTCAACTCGTTGACCTCGGACTTTCATCAGGTACTCTGTGGGCTGACCGTAACCTCGGTGCTGATGCTCCAGAAGAAACTGGTGACTATTATCGCTTCGGTGAGACCATCCCCTTCACTGAAGACTCTCATAAATATGTCTATGACGAAATAGATGGAAACATAGCAGGGACAGACAGGGATGCTGCAACCGTAAACCTCGGCAAGAACTATAGGATGCCTACCTTTGACCAAATCAAGGAACTCCTTGATGAATGTAAATGGAAGTGGACTAAGCAGAACGGTGTCAATGGCATGAAGGTAACTGGTCCTAACGGCAACAGCATCTTTTTCCCCGCCTCCGGCTATCGTTACTACGACGATGGCTCGCTCAGCAATGTCGGCTCCTACGGTTGCTATTGGTCCGCTTCTACCAGCAATGGCAACAACTGTCACACTTTCGACTTCTTTCTTGGTGAGGGCAACTGGGGCTGGTACCGCAGCAATCGGGCCAACGGCTTCCCCGTGCGCCCCGTCGCGGAAAGAAAATTTAAACATTAAAATATCGGTCTCGGGATATTTACAATCCAGAGACCAAATCGAACGTAGACATAAGTTGTTTGTACCATAATATTTTTAATTAAAGATGAGTCAAGTCCTCCCGTCGTGATGATGCGAGGACTTTTTTTAGTAACAGTTATGATACAAATACTATTCCATATAGATTCTATATGGAAGAAACTGCTACTTTCGGTGGAAGGTGTGAAAATCATTGTCACTGTCCTCGCTCTATGTCGGACATCGGGCCGACACCCCTATAACGCCGTTTTACCTTGCAAAGGTAGGGTGAACACGGGATTAATGCAAGTACCGCTTCACTATTTCCTGAAAAATG
>JAEEGL013114712.1_pt1 | contig 18334 bp, 17 predicted proteins | sample 9134231 | NCBI WGS metagenome assembly JAEEGL01 (sample SAMN16246548, study PRJNA631951) | gut metagenome | biome: gut microbiome; feature: rumen; material: fiber-attached | host: Bos | place: Iran: Karaj | collected 2018-10 | reverse complement strand
TGTACAGAAACAGAGCGCCTTGCTCAGGAAGAGGCTGCCCGCGCTGAAGCTGAACGCCTCGCTCAGGAAGAAGCCGCTCGCGCCGAAGCAGAGCGCCTTGCTCAGGAAGAAGCTGCTCGCGCAGAAGCTGATCGCCTTGCTCAGGAAGAGGCTGCTCGTGCTGAAGCTGAGCGCCTCGCTCAGGAAGAAGCTGCCCGCGCAGAAGCAGAGCGCCTCACTCAGGAAGAAGCCGCTCGCGCTGAAGCAGAGCGCCTTGCTCAGGAAGAAGCTGCACGCGCTGAAGCAGAGCGTCTTGCTCAGGAAGAAGCTGCACGTGCAGAAGCAGAGCGCCTCGCTCAGGAAGAAGCCACTCGCGCTGAAGCTGAACGTCTCGCTCAGGAAGAAGCCGCAGATACAGGATCAGAAAGTTATGAAGACACAAATTCAACTTTCGGAATTGAATATGCATTTGTAAAAGGTAAAGGAAGCATAAAAGACTTATATGTTTCAACAACAGAAATTACACAGGGCAGTTACCGTTCTATTATGAATAAAAATGATTCACATAACAGAGGTGCTAATTATCCTGTAGACAGCATCTCATTTTACGATGCAATTGTATTCTGTAATACACTCAGTATAAAATCAGGACTCACTCCATGTTATTCAATTCAGGGTTCAACAAATCCAGAAGACTGGGGAGAAGTTCCTTTAGAAAATGATAATACCTGGAACAAAGTAAAAGTAAATACAAAAGCCGACGGCTACAGATTATTAACAAAAGAAGAATGGGAATATGCTGCTAAAGGCGGAATCAACAAGGAAAAAACAAAATACTCAGGAAGCAAAGATATTGGAACTGTAGGCTGGTATCTTAAAAATACAGATTTAAAATCAAGCGCTGTTTCTAAAAAGAAAGAAAATTCACTTGGACTTTACGACATGACAGGAAACCTTTGGGAATGGGTTTGGGGTATAAGCGGTAAAAACGGAACCCAGAAAGGCGGAAGCTACAGCAGCAACGAAACTTCATGTACAATCGATTATTCTGAATCTTGCCAGCTCTGGAACAGACGCTTTGAAAATGGATTAAGAATCTGCAGACTTGCAGTTGAATAATCTATTTCTTCATGTAATCGGAAACTTCTTCAAGTGCTAAATGCATAGCCGCTTTTTCGTTATATAGATTTTTGTCTGCTGCTTTTTCGGCAGCAGCAATATCTGTCTTAGATTTACCGTTTATCGGCGCATAACCGACACTTACAGACAGTCTGTACGGACGTTCGCTGTTCTGGAATTCTTTTTCAAATTCCTTGTAAATTTTTATTCTTACATCCCCGGCCTGCTCATTAGTACAATTATAAATTATTGCAAACTCATCGCCGCCATACCTGCATAAAAATGCATTGGACTGTACAAGAACTTTTTTTAATAAATCAGCGGTTTTAATAAGGGCGCTGTCTCCTTCAAGATGACCATATTTATCATTAATTTTTTTAAAGAAATTAATATCAATCATAAAAATATAAGTCTGTAAAAAATCAGTCTGTTCTGCAGCCATTTGAGAAAGCTTCATGTCAAATGCACGTCTATTATTTAAATTTGTAAGTGCATCGCGCGAAATTAAATCAAACTGAAATTCAACATATACAAGAAGGAAGCCAAAAGAAATTGTCTGCCAGATGCTTTTTACTTCCGGGAAAATAAGATGAGAAACTCCACTAAAACAAGGGAAAAATATAAATGCAAAGAAAATTACATAACGATGATAATATGACGGACGATTCTTTTTATTAATTAACGAAAACAATGCTTCAAAAGAAGCCATAGTAAATAATCCATAAGTCAGGATTATCTGAAGAAAATACCACGAGCCTTTGCAAAATAAATTATTTTCGTCTATATAAAAAAGCAGTTTATAACAAGGAGATAAAATTACAAAAATTATGTATATAAACATCGGAATTAAAAAAATCCTTGACAGCAAAATGCTGGATTTTTTTATTCCGCGTGTATAATAGCGCACATAAGATTCCCAGGTAAAAGCTACAACCGCATTAAGAATTAAATAAATACAATCCAGTACCCAGTTCAAATAATGAATAAATGAACCTTCCATACCATTTGTAAAGATTAGGATTGTATCTATAAATAATAAAAGAGCTGCAGAACTAATAACCCGCTGAAACATAATATTTCTCGTCTGCTTATCTTTTATTTTCTTTGAACGATAAATAATCCAGATTAAAACAAACAGGGAAATAATATTTACTTCAGTGCGATAAAAAATCTCTTGCATAAATAATTGTATATTTATTTTTTGATTTTTATTTGAGCAATCATGTCCGCATTAATAATACGGATATTTCTTTTCTCTTCGATTTTAATAAGATTGTCTTCTACGGCAATAACTTTTCCTGCAAAACCAGAAATTCCACCCTCACCATAAAGCTGAACTTCTTTACCAATTAATTCTGAAAGTAACTGTGATGCCATTTTATTATGTCCTCCATTAAGCATTCTTAACTTTTTTTGTCTGATTCTTCTTCGCCTTCGTGCCCAATATTGAGGCAGTAATAAACAGAAGAAAAAAATCATAAAGAATATAAACCAATAATACATAATTTAATTATACAAAAAAATAAAAAATAATAAACTCATTTATTAGAAAAATAATGAAAAATAATGAAAAAATTTTACTTTAAACTTCGATAAAAATTTCTGTGGCATTAGTCCGTCTCTCTTCCTCAAGTATGAATCCATGTTAATTCGTGTTTATTATAATTCAAATGAACGATCCGGCTGCCGCTTATGTTTTTGAATTCCTCAATTAACGGCCAGTTTATTTCGCCCTGCATTTTTATAGTGCAAATCATTTTTATGTTTTTTTTATAATCAAGCCAGGTTTTTATCCATTCCAAAAGGCGTTCCGGATAACAAATTACATCACTAAAAACCCAGTCCACCTTTCCAAGTTCATTTTCTACATCCTGAGGCTTTAATGTAAATGCATCGTGCGCAAGAAATTTTACAAGCGGATTTTTCATTAATTTTGAATCCAGCTCGCTGCGGTCTACTGCAAAAACTCTTGCACCAAGATTTGTCAAAACCCAGGTCCAGCCTCCGGGACAAGCCCCGGCTTCAAAACAGGAAACAGAAGAATCTGGAAAAGGCGTTCCATTCAAAAGCTTTGCCATAACAAGCGATTCCTGAATTTTTAAATAAGCGCGGCTCGGCGGATTTTCGTGATCTTCCTTAAAAATCAAAGCGCCGGCAGGAAGGTAAGAATTTGTTTTTGCACTTGCAATAAGATGACTTTCGTCAATTAATGTATACAGCCCTATTTCCGAAGACGGAATTTCGCAGGGAAAATTTCTTTCCTTTAAATTTATATACGGCAATTTTTTTTGAATTAATTCTGCCTTGCGGAACAGCGTAAATTGATACGGCGCCCAGTTCCTTTGAATTGCTTTTAGGGAATTTGCGGCATCGGAAATTGATTTATATTCAAGGAAAAAAGGCTCAAGCATTACGGTTCTTGCCCAATACGGAAGTTCAAAGTCACCTGCCTGATTTTTATTCAATTCCAGATTTTCATAATATAAAAGCTCGCCATAACATTTATCCGGCTTTTGAGAAATTCCAAAACGATTTTTTAATTCCGAAATAAGTAATTCCGACTGCTCCGGGAACGAAAGAAATGCAATTTTCATATAATGTCCGGCAGCTGATCTTTTGATTTTTCAGTTAAGTCTTCTATAAATTTTTCCAGACGCTTATTGTCCGGAGAATATAAAATCTTCATTCCAATCATTGTGTTTCCGTCAACTTCATTAACCCACTGCGGCTGACAGATTAACTTCATAGGCGAAGCATCCATCTGATGCAGAGGAGAAATTTTTACCTCATATTCATTTTCCAGATCTACAACAACAGGAAATGTATAATGAACCTTGCAGCCGCTAACACTTATATCATCGAGGATTCCCGGCAATGCGCAAATCTCCTGAGAGAATATTCTTCCAATTTCATTAAAACGTGGCTGCTGTCTTTTTTCTTCGCCCATTCTTTAATTATAGCATGTAAAAAGAAATGTTAGCAACAACATGCAAATAATTATCTGGAAAGCAGTTTTGTACATTTCATCTTCGTTCCAACCGCGTCTTTTTGCAAATAAAAAAATCAAAAAAATACATTTATTTATAAAACTGTTTTCCGTGAATAATTAATAAAAGAATATTGAATAAAAATTTCATTTTTTATATCATTTTTTTATGAAAAAATTGTTTTTAGTTATTATTGCCCTTTTAGAATGTTGTTTTATTTTTGGTTCAGACTGGTCTATTAATGAACAGATTTATACTATTCAAACAGATCAATCCTCTTCAACTGATTATTTTTACTATGTAGTAACTTCTACTCCGGAAAAATACAGTTCGGTTCAAATCGGAACTTCCATTTATTCCTGGCAGTCTGAAGGAATGTACAGAAATCTTTTTACACAGTCAAATAAAGACAAAGTACTTGAATATCTGAATTCTGACAATTTTGAACTTTACAATATCGAAGGATATGACTGTGTTTTTCTTCCTTTTTCATTTTTAAAAGAAACTATAAAAATTTCTGAACAGCAGCTTGAATACGTTTGGGATGAATTTGAAAATAACTATATAGCATTTTCCGATATGAAGAAAAAAGGATTTTCTAAAAAGAAATTCTTTGCAGTAAAAACTTACGGCGATTTAGTTGATTTATTCGATCAGTACATTGATGATGCACATTTTAATTTTACAATCAGCGATATTACTTACAAGATGCAGACTGCCTATGATGAAGGTTCTTTACCAAGCATAGATGCCGATGATACTTATTATGAAGTTGAGACTTCAAACGCTTATTATGTTCGTTTTACAAATTGTACCAGCGACACTTATCTGGAAAATATGCCGACGGTTGGAGAAAGAGCTGCCGGTAAAGATTTTCTTATTCTTGATGCACGTACAAATTACGGCGGAAATAATTATCCTGTTTTTGAAACCATTAATTATCTTATTGAAAAAAAATACAAGGGAACTATATATGTTCTTCAGGATAACTGGAGCTTTAGTTCCGGAGAACTCTGGTCTGTAATTGGCGGAAAAAATATTAAGCTGAATAAAAAGCTTGTTGGTACTCATTCCGGAGGAATGCAGAAATATGGCAACATCCGTCATTATGAGAATAAAGAACTTGGAATTTCTATGAGATTCGGTTCAAAGAGCTTTGTAAAAACACTTCCAAAGAACTATCTTGGAGAAGGCAAAGGCTTTGAACCGGAAATCTGGGCATCCACCCCAAATATGAAGTCAATTCTTGAGTCTTTTGGAATTGATCTTACAGGAATTGAATTTCAATAATATTATTATACATATTTAAGAAGTTCATTTCTTACAGAATCAAGTCTGGTATCTGAAAGTCCAAAATCCATCTGGCGATAGCTCCAGGCTGCTCTTCCTATTCCATTTTTATTAAATACAGCGGAAATAGTTTTATACCAAGCAACGGTATCTTCAGGAGTAGCCCGGTCTATAACGCCATATTCTCCGCAATACAAAAGAACATTTCGTTTTTCTGCAACAGAAATTGCTTCTGCAAAAATTGTTTCAAAATATGATTCATCAGGAAGTGCATCAGGAGCAAATCCGTCAAATTTAGTTCCTACCTGACCGACATTTTCTTCTGTAAGTCTCTTATACTCTGCAAAAGGAGTTTTAAAAGCAACCTTAAGTGAAGTATTCATTTTTTCTATCCAAGGAGCGCCCTGGTGTGTAAATAAAAGCGGTTCATAACAATGAAAATTATAAACAATATTTTCATCATAAGGTTCATCAAGATCTTTTACCGAAGCAACCGAATTATTCCAGTAACTTCCTACAAGAATTTTTATTTTTGGGGCATTCACACGAATTGTTTTAATACAATTCTTAGCAATTTCATTCCACTTCTTACAGTATTCCTGTTCTGTAACTTCATTTAATATTTCAAAACAAAGCTCCTGATTTGTTCCTTTAAAAGCATCTGCAAAATGTCTGGAAAGATTATCCCATAAATTATAAAAACGCTTCTGATATTCTTCATTTTCAAAGAATCCGCTTTCCATATGAAATTTATCAAACGAAAAGCCTGCAGTTTTATGAAGATCCAGAATCATATTTAAATTATATTTTTTGCACCATTCAATAACTTTATCTATGCGTGCATATCCGTCTTCTTTTATTGAACCGTCTTTATTTTCTACAATATTATAATCAATTGGCAGTCGTATATGATCCATTTTCCAGCCGGAAATTATTTTTAAATCTTCTTCCTTAATAAAATTATTCAGTCTGTCTTCTGAATAATCACACTGTGAAAACCAGCCTCCAAGATTTACACCATGCATAAATCCGTCAAACTTCTTCATATAGCCTCCAAAAATATATCCAGTATATTTTATAAGTATAAACCGAAAATGAATTTTTCAACAAGTTTAAAATCAACTTTTTTCTGCAGTTTTCTTTTTCGTCACGATTAGAAATTTATAACGAATTAATGATTGCCTTGATTTTCTTCTACAAACAAAACCTGAGGAATATTTAAAACCGGATGCATGTAAATTTTTGTTCCCGAAGAAAAGGCTTTTGATAAAACTGATTCCGTAAAAATATCCTGTGTCCCGCCGCAAATAATTTCTTCATCAAAAATTAAAATAAAATTTTCTGCAAAAGCCGCCGCAGTATTTATATCATGAATAGAAAATAAAATTGTTTTTCCAAGATTTTTTATGCAGCCAAGAAACTCCTGCTGAAAAGGAAGATCCAGACCTTCTGAATGTTCATCAAAAAACATGTAAGGAGTTTTCTGAACCATGCATCTTGCAAGCCTGCATTTTTGAAATTCGCCGCCCGAAATATTGAATATTTTTTTATCTGCAAAATCTAAAATTCCAATTTTATCAAGGGCTTCATTAACAAGCAGTTCAGACTGATTTTTTGGTAAGCTTCCGGCTGAATAAAGGCCTGTTTCTATAAACTGCCTTACGCTCATATTCCACACTGGATTTTCATTCTGAATTAAAAAAGAAATTTTTCTTGCAATATCTTTGCGTTTCATATTAAAAACGCTTATTCCGTCAATTAAAACATCGCCTTCATATTTTAAACCTGCAGGAACAATTCCCGACATTAAATTTAAAAGTGTACTTTTTCCGGCGCCATTTTTTCCGCACAAAGCCGTAAAAGTTCCTGAATTTAAACTGAACGAAATATTTTTAAAAATACATTTTGTTCCATAAAAAGCAGAGAGATTCAAAACTTCAATCATCTTTTTTCTCCCCCCATTTTAATAAGAACAGCAATAAAAAATGGAACTCCAACTAAAGAAGTAATTATTCCAACAGGAAGTTCAGAAGGCGCAATTATGGTTCGCGCAATTGTATCTGCAACAAGCATTAAAAGCGCACCGTAAATCATACTTTCGAAAATTAAAGTTTTATGCATCGGGCCATAGATTTTTCTTGCAATATGAGGAGCAATCAATCCTACAAAAGAAATAATTCCTCCAGAACAGACTGCACAACTTGTAGCAAGAGAACCGACTATTAAAACATAATTCCTTAAAAATTTATAATTCAAGCCGAAGGTTTGGGCAGAAGTTTCTCCGCAGACAAGCACGTCTAAATGACGCGAACAGAATTCAAGAAGAATAAGCGAAATAACGGAAGGAATTATAAATACAAAAAATTCATTCCAGCCTTTTGCATTAAAGCTTCCGGTTGTCCATACGTAAAAAGAATGCAAATCGTTTTCATGTGTAAGAAGGATTATGGAAGCAATTGCAGAAAAAAAAGTTCCTACAGCTGTTCCCGAAAGAAGCAAAGTTATACTTGAAGTTTCCCTAAAAAACTTTGAAAAAATAAAAACGCAGAATGAAGAAAACAAGGCGCCTGCAAATGCGAAAATTGTCGCATGGCTTAAAAAAGAAAATGAAACGATTGGAATTAATCCGGACAAAACTGCACCGAAGGTTGCTCCGGAGCAGACTCCCATAATTCCAGGATCGGCAAGCGGGTTCCTGAAAAAACCCTGAAAAACTGCTCCGGTTCCTCCAAGTAATGCGCCGCAAATTATACTCACTAAAATTCTTGGAAGTCTGATTTTTGTTAAAACAATAAAATCAGTTCTGGAGCATTTTGAAATTGAAGTAAAAGGAATAAATTTAGAACCAAGGCTAATTGCAACTAAAGCTATAATTACAAGAACTATAACCGGCAATACTTTTAGAAATACATCTGCAGCCCTGATCTTCTTTTGAATTACCAATTCTAATTTTTTCCCCAAAGAATTAAAGAAAGCTTTTCTACGGCATCTGCAACACGAGGAGAAGATCGTACAAAACCGTCATCATCTCCCATGTAATAAATTCCTTTTGGAGGATTAAAAACTTCAGAAGGCTTACCGCCTCCCATTCCGTCTCCTGTATAGAAAATGTAATCCGGATTTGCATAAAGAACAGCTTCTTCACTTACCATCGGATAAGAAGATTCTTCATCTGCAAAAATATTCTTTCCGCCGGCATACTGAATAATATCGTTAATAAAAGAATTCTTTCCAACGCTCATCATCGGTTCATGCCAAACTTCCCAATAAACTGTAGGAAGATTTTCTTCATTTTTACCAGATTCTTTTTCTGTAAGCTTTTTAGCGGCATCTAATTTTTTGTCCATTTCTTTTACAACTTTCTGAGCCTGTTTTTCGTGGCCTGTAAGTTCTCCAATATCAAGGACTTCTTTTTTTACAGCCTGAATTGATGAAGCATCAGAAACATAAACTTTAATTCCGGCATCTTCCAGCGGCTTAATTAAAAAGTCGTGCATGCCTGCAAAAAGATAAACTAGAGTCGGCTCATAAGAAATAATAGCTTCCAGACTGATTGCATTTCCTGTAAATCCGCCAACCGATGGATATTCACTTACTTCGGCAGGATAATCACACAAATCAGTTCTTGCAACAAGCTGATCCTGAGCGCCAATTGCAAAAATAATTTCTGTAGCAGCTGGTCCAAGAGAAACAATTCTTATTTCAGAATTATCTGATGATTTTTTTTCTGAATTGTTGCAGGAAACCAAACAAAATAAAAACGAAAAAATTGCAAAATAAAATGCAATAATGGATGATTTTTTAAAAGTCTTCATAAAATCGAGTATAATCAAAACAAAAGTTTGTTGCAACAAAATCTTCAATACTCTATATTTAAACAATGATTTTTCAGCACAGATTAAGTTCAAAAGATGTTCCTCCGGATTTTAATGAACTTTATAGATATGCAGGTTATTCACGCCAGACTCTTGTAACAGAAAGCATTAACGACCTGCAGATGCAGGAACTTGCACAAACCGCTGTTAATGAACTTAGCGAAAAAATTAACTGCCGTGCTGTATATGCAAAATTTTCTCTGGATGCAGATGGAAGCGGAGGGGAAAACTGCGATGAAGAAATAATTAGATTCGCAGGAAAAGAAATTAAAAGTCATCATTTAACTTTAAATCTAAAAGGCTGCCACAGCGTAATTTTATTTGCGGCAACTCTCGGTCCCGAAGTTGATAAGCTTATTCAAAAAACTTCAAAAATTAATCCGGCAAAATCTGTAATGCTTCAGGCTGGCGGAGCAATGTATATTGAACAGTATGTAGAGCTGCTGCAAAAGCATTTTCAAAATGAAGAAGAAAAAAATAATAATTTTATCCGTCCAAGATACAGCCCGGGTTTTGGTGACGTTGGACTTGAAGTTCAGAAAATATTTTTTGAACTTTTACAATGTCAGAAAAATCTTGCACTTACCTTAAATGATTCTCTAATTATGTCTCCGGAAAAATCTGTAACTGCATTTGTTGGAATAAGTAATACAAAATCTTTACACGTTTAATACCCGCAAGACAAATCTACTAAAAAAGTATAAAATACACTCATGAAAAAAATCAGTGAATATTTAGGAAAACAGATTTTATTTTTTGACGGTGGAACAGGTTCCGTTTTGCAGGCGCAGGGGTTAAAGCCTGGTGAACTTCCTGAAAACTGGAATATTGAACAGCCTGAAAAAATCGTTCAGTTAGGCTACGGCTATTATCTTGCAGGCTCAAATATAATCAACACAAATACATTCGGTGCCTTTGAAACAAAATTTACAGGAACCGATGGAAAACATTCACTTGAAGATGTTATCAATGCCGCATTTGTAAACGCAGAAAAAGCGCGCCAGCTTATTATGGAAAAGGATGCCGCAGAAAATGCCGCTGACACTCCAAGATTCATTGCTTTTGATATTGGTTCCTGCGGAAAACTTTTAAAGCCACTTGGCGACCTTGAGTTTGAAGATTCTGTTCTCCTCTTTAAAAAGACATTTTTAATTGCTCTTAAAAATAATCCTGATTTAATTCTCATTGAAACGATGAATGATTTGTACGAAGCAAAATCTGCAATCATCGCTGCAAAAGAAGCAATGGAAGAAACAGGAAAAACAATTCCAATCATCACTTCCATGGTTTACGATGAAGGACAAAAAACTCTGACTGGAAGCACTCCGGAAATCTGTTCCGCTGTTCTTGAAAGTCTTGGCGTAAGTGCTTTAGGCTTAAACTGCAGTCTTGGTCCTGAACAGATGAAGCCGATAGTTACACGTCTGTTAGAATCGACTAACCTGCCTATTCTTGTAAAACCGAATGCAGGACTTCCAAAAAGCGAAAACGGAAAAACAATTTACGATGTTGGTGCTGAAGAATTCTCTGATATTGTAAGCGATTTCTGCAAACAGGGTGCGGCAATTGCAGGCGGCTGCTGTGGAACAAATCCAACATTTATAAAGGCTCTTGTAAAAAAATCAAAGGATATTCAACTGCCGCAAAAAAATCATGAACTGAAAAAATCAGTTATTACATCGGGAACAAGAATTGTTGAATTTGGAAAAGAACCGATTTTGATTGGTGAAAGAATTAACCCGACAGGAAAAAAGAAATTAAAGCAGGCATTAAACGATAATGATATTTCCTACATTTTGAATGAAGCAATTGCGCAGGAAGAAAAAGGCGCTCACGTTCTGGACGTAAACGTTGGTCTTCCTGAAATTGATGAATGCAAAATGATGCAGACAGTTATCAAAGAAATTCAAACTGTTACAGACCTTCCTCTTCAGATTGATACTTCAGATCCTGTTACAATGGAAAAAGCACTTCGTCTTTACAACGGAAAACCGCTTATAAATTCTGTAAACGGAAAACAGGAAGTCATGGAGCAGGTATTCCCGCTCGTAAAAAAATATGGCGGAATGGTTGTTTCTCTTGCACTTGATGAAAGTGGAATTGCCGAAAACGCAGAAGACAGAATTGCCGTTGTTGAAAAGCTTTATGCAACGGCAAAGGAATATGGAATCAGCGAAAAGGACATTATTATAGATCCGCTTGCAATGACTGTAAGTGCAAACGACCAGGCTGCAATTGCAACTCTAGCGACTGTAAAATACGTAAAAGAAAAGAAGCACGGATTAACAATTCTTGGAGTTTCAAATGTTTCATTTGGTCTTCCGCTCCGTGAGCATATCACTTCAATATTTTTTACAATGGCCATGCAGAACGGCTTAAGTGCGGCAATCATGAATCCGAATGCTAATGAAATGATGAAGGCATGGACATGTTTTAAAACCCTTAGCGGAATGGACAGTCAGTGCCTTGGCTACATTGGTTTTGCAGATACGTATTCTCAGCTGATTGCTCAAAACGCTTCGGCTGCTCCTGCCGCCCAGAATTCGCAGGGAGGTGCAGACAATTCAAAAAGCAATCTTCCTCCGCTTACAAAAGCAATCATAAAAGGTTTAAAGGAAGCCGCAAAATCAGAAACTTTAACTCTGCTCACAGGAACAGCTGATCAGGAAGCAATGAGTGCAATGGATGTTATTAACACAAAAATCATTCCGGCGCTCGACATAATCGGAAAAGATTTTGAACAGAAAAAAGCATATCTTCCTCAGCTTTTGATGGCGGCCGATGCTGCAAAAGAGGCATTCGCAGTTATTAAAGATGAACTTGAAAAGAAAGGCGTTTCCGGAGAGAAAAAAGGTCCGATTGTAATTGCAACCGTAAAAGGCGACATTCACGATATTGGAAAAAATATTGTAAAAGTTCTTCTTGAAAATTATTCATTCCGGGTAATTGATTTAGGAAAAGATGTTCCGCCGGAAGCAATTCGTGATGCAGTTGTAAAAGAACATGCTCCGCTTGCAGGACTTTCTGCACTGATGACAACAACAGTTGGCGCTATGGAAGATACAATCAAGCTGCTTCATAAAGAAGCTCCGTGGTGTAAAGTATTTGTCGGCGGTGCGGTTTTGAATCAGGATTACGCAGATAAGATTCACGCCGATGCATACACAAAAGATGCAATGGAAAGTGTAAAATACGCACAGAGCATCTGCGGTTAAAATATTTTTGAAACAAGCACATATCCTTCGCCGCAGGAAACTTCTGCTTTTTGACCAGGAATAACTTCGTTGCTTATTCCAAGGCTCTGAAAGCTTGAAAACAAATCCGCGTCGGTTAAAGGATATTTTGCATTTTTAATATTTACTTTGCGCACATTTCCAAAAGGTGTAAGCACAGAAAAATACGAAAACGAATCTTGTATAAAAACAGGATTTTTTCCCGCAACTTCATAAAATCCAAAATCATCAAGAATCTGCGCGAGTACATTTTTTTCATAAAGAAAAAGCAAGGCAGAAACATTTGCAACTGCATGGTCAAAACGGGCGCCCATTGAACCGAGCAAAAGAAAATTTTCAAAGCCTTTATTCAATGCAGTTTTTACGGCGAACAAAGTATCCGTATCATCTTTTTCACGCGGAAGTTGTATTGTCTCGCAAATTTTGGAGTATTTTTTCAAATCACTTTTTTTGCAGGAATCAAAATCGCCGGTAATTAAATCAGGTTTAATTCCAAGCTTGTTAGCATAGGCTAATCCGCCGTCGCAAAAAATATAATAATCTTCAGATGAAAGATATTTTTTTACCAGCTTAAAATTCTTTATTTCGCCGGCAGAAATTATTACGCAACGTTTCATTTTACCGGAGCTCCAAGAATCTGCATCCAGCTGCGTGAATCTTTTAAAGAAGCATCGAGCCCAAAAGCGCTTACAAATTTTTCAAGAGCTTTACGAACGACATCCGCTTCTTCATTTTCATCTGTTACTTCAACTTCGATATATTTTAAATTATTTACAATTTCAAGTTCCAGATGAAAAATTGAATTCAAAAGTTCAGATGCATGGCAATAAGAAGAAACTGCATTTTTTTGTTTTTCAAAAAATTTAGAATATCCGGAAAGTTCAAGCAAATCACGAATTACATCTGCATTTTCTACAAAGGTTTCGTTTTCGCTGTTCAATTCAATTCCGTTCTCAATCACTTTTCTCTTAATGCAAAAATATGATTTTTTCTGTGCGCCGCAATTTTCACTTTCAGAAGAATTTTCAGCAGCAACAGATTTTTCACTGCGGATTCTGATTACCTGAGGCTCACCATTTTCTCGGCTTTCTTCACGCGAAGAATATCGAGAAAAATATTCGTCATCTTTTTCAATTTTACAAAGCCGCGAATTATCAAATGAAAATCCCGAAATATTTTTCTTTCCATAAATCACAGAAAGAATATAATCGTATTGAGAATCTGATAATGGGATTTTTAATTCAATTTCGCGGCCCATAAAAACTTACGTTAGAAATTATTTTCCTTCAGAAAAAAAATTTTTCAAATCTTCATAAAACTTCGGATAACGTTTTTCAAGAATTACAGGGCTGCCCTTTTCATCGAGGAAGCAGTGTGAACTTTTTCCTGTAAATACTACTTCGCCTCGTGCAGAAAATTCATAGGCAAAAATTAATTTTACTGCAGAAAGTTTTTCGATTGTAACTTTGATTTCTACAACATCCGGAAAAGTTGTCGGCTTTTTGTACGCACATTCAATCGACATAACTGGAGAAGAAATTCCTTCTTCTTCAAGCTTAATAAAACTCCAGCCAAGCTTATCCAAAAAATCAATTCGGGCTTCTTCCATCCATCTTACATAATTTGAATGGTGAGTGATTCCCATTTTATCAGTTTCATAATAATTTACTTTGTGTTCATACGGTTTCATAAAATCCTCTTTTTTATATTTATTTTTTTTATCTTGAATTTCTAATTGCCTTCATTTCTTTTTTTCTTTCGTACATTTTTTTATCTGCACGCTTTAAAACATCTGTAGAAGAAAAATCTTTTGACTTATCAAAAACTGCCCAACCCAAGGCGGCAGAAACATTTTCCCAAGGTTCAAGCTTTGTATCAAACTGAATCAATGAATCGTAAAAATTTGTTTCCAGAGTCTTAATATTTTTTAAATCGTTATTTAACAGAATAACAACAAATTCATCACCACCAACTCTAAAAACCGGCGAATGGCAGAATACGCGGCATATAATTGCGCTTAACTTTTTAATGGCAACATTTCCCTGCTCATGTCCGTAAGTATCATTTATGAGTTTAAGGTTATTTAAATCTACCATCGCAAAACCAAATTCATCAAGGCCATTTGCTATTTTTTCATCAAGCAGGGAAATCTCTTTATCATAAGCAGTTTTATTTCTAATTCCAGTAAGCGCATCTCTAACAGCAAGCGCGTCCATTTCCTGTGCATGTTTTTTTGCAGAATCCAATTCCTGCTGCGTAGAAAAAAGATTCTTCATATAATTTTCCATTTCAAGAATCATGGCAGAAACTTTATAGGCAAGCTGAGCAATTTCACTTTTTCCGTGAATCTTCCATTCTATCTTGGCCGCTATTTTTGAATCTTTATTTGACGCATATTCAGAAATACTTTCATCGAGGAAAATAATCTGTCTTATATAATGGAACTTAAGATACAGCATTGTTAAAATCACACAGATAGAAAGAACAATTCCCATAATTATAATCTGCAGATTTGTTGATTGTAGAATTTTCTGATTTACAGAAGCAACTTCTACCTCTGTTCCGATAATTCCCATTTTCTGACCGTTAATAATCAACGGAACATAATACGCATAAGTATGGCCCCATGCATTATTCCATATCTGGAATTCATGCTGTTCTTCGCCCGTAAGCCAGGTATCCCATTCAACTCTGTAGACAATCGGATCGTTGTAATATTCATCGCCAAGATAAAGATAATTTTTTCCGTCTACTTCTTTTGAGGTTCGCTCTCCATCAATCATGTAAACGATATTAAAAATTCCTTCTTTTGGAACAAGATAATAAGTATAAGGAATGTTAAAAGCCGCTCTTGCAGATTCAAAAGTTAAAAGCCAGTATTCGTGATTTTTTATAAACCATGCCAGTCTTGCTCTTTCTGAAAGCTCTTCAAAAGTAATGTCTTTACCAAAGATTTTTCCGGGATGCTCTTCTGAAAAAGTCTGAAGCCACTGATCTTCAGCTTCTTTTGTATCCGAAAAATCATAAGGAATATTTGCATCTTTATAATAATCAAAATAGCACTGCTGGTAATTTATAAAATCTTCGCCCTGAGCAAGAATCAGTTCTTTTAAGTAATATCCTAAACTCTGGATTTCTTCACAACTCTGCTTTTTATAAACTCTGGTCTGACTAACATAAGTAATAAAACCAGTAAGGCTCAAGGTAATAAATGCGAAAAATGCCATTACAATAGCAAATTTAAAAACCAGGCCGTCAGTAATTTTACGCATAATAATTAAGAATATCTCACTATAAATGATTTATCAAGTCGTAGAAATTGCGAGTTTTATAACTTTATCGCAAAGATATTTTCCGTCTTCTTCATCGTGAGTTACAAATATCAAGGTTTTTGAATTCTTTTCCAGTTCAGCTTTTATAAAGTTCATAATTGATTTTTTTAATACATAATCCTGCGCATTAAAGCTTTCATCCAAAAGCAGGATTTTTGCAGGAAAAGCAAGGGCTCTTGCAAGTGCAACCCTCTGCTTTTGTCCGCCGCTCAAAAATTTTACCTTTACATTTTTCTTTTCTTCAAGCGCAAGGTTCTTTATAAAATATTCAGCCTGCTGTTCCGCAGTTATTTTTTCATATTTATTTAAAAGCGGAATTACAATATTTTGAAAAACAGTGCACTCTCCTATTAAACGGTTTTCCTGAAAGCAATAAGAAACTTCATTATATTTTTTTGAATAATAATCCAGCAAAGTTGTTTTTCCAAAACCGCTCGGAGCAATTAATGCAACCTTTTCGTTTTCAGAAATTTGCGGTATGTAAGTTTCCGGATCGGGTCTTGAATCTCCTTCTGAATATTCTTTTTCTGAACATAAAAATTTTAAAATAAGTTCAAAAATAAAACTGAATAAAATCAGTGCAAGCGTATAAGCCATTACGGAAGATGTCTCCAAATGAACCTGAGCATCTGCAAGTGCACTTCCTAAGGCAAAGCGCGGGCGGCACAAAACTTCACCTGCAACAACTACTTTCCAGCTCATTCCAAAGCTGGAAAATACTGAACTTTTTAAATAAGGTTTTAAAGACGGAATTAATACATAAAAGAATTTCTGTTTTTTTGTAAATCCAAAAATCCGTGTCATTTCATTCATCTGAAGATTCTTAAAAAATAATTCCACACCTTCAGTTATTGTCGTTATAATCACCGGCAAAGTCATTAATACAGAAGCGACAATAGGAACAGCCGAAGATGATAAAGAAAATACAAGAATTAAAATTAAAGCGACAACCGGAGTTACGCGCAGAACTGCAAGCGGAAACGAAATAAGTTTTTTAACGGTTTGAAATTTGCCGCAGAAAAATCCAAAAATAATTCCTGCAAAAATAGAAAAACAGAATGCACAGATTACACGAAGAAAAGTTTTTGAAAGCTGTACATAAAAAAGCTTTGTCTGAATTAAAGCAAAAAAATCTTTGCAGACTTTAAAAAATGAAGGAAGAATAAGCGGACTGTTTATTTTTATGGAAGCCAGCTGCCATAAAAGAATAATTAAAAAAACAGAGAAAACTGGAATTATGATTTTCTTAAAAATTATCTTTCCGCCATTTTTCAATTTCATATTACGAAATCCACTTGAATTATTAATAATAGAATCCTGAATCCGGCAAAGCCTGATTAAAAATTTCTAAAAGCATTTCTATTTCTGCTTTAGATTTTTTTGCAGGCTTCCAGGTGAATGCGCAATTAGGAATTGCCTTTTGAGCAACCGCAGCCTTTAAACCAAGCTCATGTTTTTCTACAAGAACTGCAGTTTCTGCAGGTTTTTCCAAGGTTCTTTTTACTGCCTTTTCGTATTTTTTTATAAACTCAGAAATTTCTTTTTTATGATTTTCTGCATATTTTTTATTTACAACTAAAAGTGTCATCGGAAAATCTTTTCCACCGGTTACTTCAGAAAACTCCTTGCTAAGGCTATAGCTTTTTACTTCTGAATCTGAATTCATTGCAGCAGAAACAAACGGTTCAGGAACAATTGCATAATCAAATTTCCCGGAAATTAACATTGGAGCAATCTGTGCATTTGGAGTAGAAAAGTCCAGACTAACATCCTGAATCTGTTTTTTGGAAAGAATATAATTTGTTACATATTCCGGAGTTGCGCCCTGTCCGGCACAGGCTACATTTTTTTTACTTAGCTCGGATAAATCAGAAAAATCTTTTTTTGTAATAAGAAAAATATTTCCATTGCCGCAAACTCCAAGACAAATAACTGCCTGATTATTTTCGGTGTAAACCTTTGCCGCAACATTCGGAGGAAGGAATCCGATTTCGGCTTCGCCTTTAATAAGCTTTGGTAAAGCAATCTGAGCCGAAGCACAAACTTCAAAATCATATTCAGGATTTTCTTCCATAAGATAAGCGCAGGGAATAGAAGACGGCCCATTCAAAACCGCTATCTTCTGGGAAAACATTGGTAAAATACATAATAACAAATATAAAAATATACATGTATATTTTTTCATATTAAAACCTGCCGTAAATATTTTTTGCATTACTTTTGTATAATCAAATAATTCTAGCACATTTAATTTTAAAGTGGTATAATATATTTTACTTTTCAAAAAATTCACATATTAAAAAGTTTTCTTATTTCATAATGATTTTCAAATTTTATTTTATAGGATGCAAATATGGAAAACTTAAAGGCTGTAATTTATGTCGACCCGGAAAAATGTGTAAACTGCCACCGTTGTATTGCAGTGTGCCCGTCTAAATTTTGTAATGATGCTTCCGGCTCTTTTGTTAAAGTTAATTCCGAAATTTGTGTTGGTTGCGGACGTTGTATTGCCGCCTGTG
>JAEEGL012869533.1_pt1 | contig 18335 bp, 14 predicted proteins | sample 9134231 | NCBI WGS metagenome assembly JAEEGL01 (sample SAMN16246548, study PRJNA631951) | gut metagenome | biome: gut microbiome; feature: rumen; material: fiber-attached | host: Bos | place: Iran: Karaj | collected 2018-10 | reverse complement strand
TTTTCTTGATACATGTGTTTTTAACTCTTCAGTTAGTCTAACACCGTCATTTACGACAACAAATTCCATTTTCATGCTTTAATTTTACCATATTTTTCTAATTTTGACTTTTTTATATTTACTATTTTTGATATAATTTAAATATATAAAAATTCGATTTTTATAAGGAGTTGATTTAAAATGGCAGATATTTTAGGTGAAGCGCAAAGATGTCTTAAATGTAAAAAACCAATGTGTAAGGAAGGATGTCCTGTAGGCACTGAAATTCCTCAAATAATGCAAATGCTACTAGATGGTAAGATGGATGAGGCAGGAGAGAAATTATTTGAAAATAATCCATTAACTGCTTTATGCTCAAGAATATGCCCACATGAAAAAAATTGTATGGGACATTGCGTATTAAATAGAAAAGGTACGCCTATTAAATTTTATGAGGTTGAACAATATATTTCTACATTCTATTTAGAGAAGGCTACATTAAAAGCATCTAAGCCAAATGGCTTTAGATTAGCAATTATTGGAGCTGGTCCTGCAGGATTAACATTAGCTATTATAATGGCTAAAAAGGGATATAAGGTTACAATCATTGATTCAAAGGATAAAATTGGTGGAGTATTAAGATATGGAATTCCTGAATTTAGATTACCTAAGCATCTATTAGATCTTCTATTAAAGAGAATGTATGAATTAGGAATTCTATTTAGACCTAACACTTTAATTGGACCATCAATAACAATTGATGATTTATTTAGAGATGGCTATGATGCAATATTCATTGGAACCGGTGTATGGAATCCAAATAGATTAAAGATTGCTGGTGAATCATTAGGAAATGTACATTTCGCAATTGATTATTTAAAGAATCCAGATTCTTATGATAATTTAGGAGACCATGTAAATATCATTGGTGCTGGTAATGTTGCTATGGATGCAGCAAGAACAATCCTAAGAAAAACACATGCTAAGGTTGATATCATCTTCTTCCGTGGCCGTGAAGAGGTTACAGCCTTAAAGGAAGAATTAGAATTAGCTGAAATTGATGGTGCTAAGATGAATTATTATCTTAATACAATCAAGATTGAGGATGATGGTATTATAGTTGAAAAGATTGAAAAGGTTGAGCATGAGGATGGAACTATTGAATATGTAATAGATCATGAACATCCAATTAAGATGCCTTCTTCTTCAGTAATTATCGCAATTGGTCAAGGTGCTCAAACAAATATTGTTAAAAATACAAAGCAAATTGATACTAACCAAAAGGGCTTAATTGAAGCTAATAAATCCGGTGCTACAACAAGACCTGGTGTATATGCTGCAGGAGATGTAGTATCTGGTGCTAGAACAGTTGTTGAGGCAGTTGCTGCTACTAAGCTAGCTGCTGAAGAAATTGATAAATATGTTAAAGAAAAGCATGGAATAATAGAATAGAAAAACGGCTCAATCGAGTCGTTTTTTTATTATGAAACCTTATTTATAATACCGCTAAATAATACTCTATCACTTTGATCACTAACTAAATATCCAAAAGGTCTATCAACAATAAAATCCTGATAAACGTCATATGAATATCTACAAGCCATAGCCACATCTACATATGTTTCTGCAGCTCCAATGATTCCTTTTCTATCTACTTCTATCTTACTAGAATGAATAATCTTATCACAGCTTATTTTATTATCAGTTATAGGAGAAAAATCAGCCTTTGCTAAATCAAACACATCTTTTATTCCTAATTCCTTTAAATCTTTTGAAAAATCATAATTTGATTCAGCCTTAAATTTAGGAAAGTATACTGTTGTTTGATAATTATATAATTCAGTATCATACTCATCATATTCCGTATTAATAGCTGATATAATGTTTTGCTTATTAAAAACATCATTTATTTTATAATTATCATTTGGAACAATAAATGTGATTTTAAAGTAGTGGTAAGTATATACTGACATAGCTCTTATTTCTTCATTAGTATATATCTTACCATTATATTTTCTATATAAGAAATAATCTGAATAAATACTATTATCATTATTTATAAAATTATATTTTTTATCAGAAAGCTCTATTTCATCTCCAAATCTTAGCCATGGATCATTTAAATATAATGAATTTAATAAAACTAGCTTTGTATCAGGAGAAATATCAATCTTTTGATCAATTAAATCGTTAGTTTCATCCTTTAAATAATCACTAATATAATCTGCTGCACCAGGATTTTTAAAATCAATTTTAAAAATATTAGAGCATGAATTATTAGCTACATTATTGATTCCATCCTCTTTAAACGAAAAATCATTATCGAACCATAATGAATTTGTTAATAATTCTCTATAATCATCTATATTTGAATCATAATATGCTGATGCCTTATATAATTCCTTATAATTTTTTGTTAATTCCTCTTCACTAGTTTGCATATAATTTAAAATCTGAGCTCTAGTATTTCCACTAGTTGAAAAAGCAAGCATGCTTAAAGCAGAATATAATGATATCGGAGACATACAAGTGTTATTATTTGTATCCTTAGCTAATAATGAAGCATTAGCCACAAATTCATTATATGTATCATTAAAATCATTTGTTAAATCAACATTTTTTTTAGAATATTCTAAATCATCCTTATCTATACCTTTACCTATTTTAGTTACAGATACACAAGACGTCATAAAAAGGACTCCTGCTAAAGGTAGTAAAATTAAATATTTATTTCTCATAATTCAATCCCCAATTTTATATTTTATTTATAATACCACTAAATATTATTCTATTTTTATAATCACTTACTAAATACCCAAAGGCTCTATCAACAACAAAATCCTCAACAATTTCTATTCTTCTATCAGGAGCCGCTGTTCCATCCATTAATTCAACAACAGTAGTTGCCGCACCAATAATTCCTTTTCTATCAACACCTAATTTAGTTGAATGAATTATTTTATCACAATATAATGGAGTTTGAGATATAGGTGAAAAATCAGCAATATCTGGATTAAACACATCATTTATTCCACCTTTAATTAATCCATCAATTATATCAAAATTAGATTCAGCACTAAATTTAGGAAATTTATTTATTGTTTTGTAAGAATATTTTTCTTTATCATAATCATCATATTTAGTATTTATAGCTTCATATATGTTTTCTTCATTAAAAACATTAGATATTTTATAATTATCATTTGGAACAATAAATGTTATTTTATAGCCATTACATGTTGAAACTGACATAGATCTAATTTCTTCATTAGAAAAAGCTTTTCCACTTCTTGATTTAACCATGAAATAATCTTCCACTTTAGAATTATCAGAATTAGTAAATGTCAATTTAGCATTTGTTATACCTAAATCATCACCAAACTGAAACCATGGATCATTTAAATATAAAGTGTTAATCAATGCTAATTTAGTGTCAGAATCTAAATTAAAATCCTGATCAATTAAATCATGAGTATTCTCCTTAATATAATCTCTAATATATTCATTAGCATATTTATTAGTAAAATCTATTGTGTAGATATTAGCACATGCATTATTAGAAACATTTTCAATTCCATCCTCATTATATTCGAAATCCTTATGTAGCCAAATAGAATTAAACAATGTTTCTCTATAATCATCTATAGATGAATCATAATAATTAGATGCTTCATATAATTTTTTATAATTATTTTTTAAATCCTCTTCAGTTGTATTCATATATTTTAATATTTCCGCTTGAGTATTACCTATAGTAGAAAATGTTAGCATACTTAAGGCTGAATATATTGAAATAGGTGAAATACATGTATTTTCCTTTGAATCGATTCCAAGAATAGATGCTTTAGAAGCAAATTTATTATATGAATCATTAAATCTATTATCCCAATCAACTAAATGTCTATTATTATCAACTGTTTTAACTGAATCAACCTTTGCAATATTATTTACATCAACAGAGCTACATGATGTAAATAATATGATTGATGATAAAGATAATAACGATATTATCTTTTTATTCATATTATTCGAACTCCTTATAATTTTTTATGATTGCTTTTTTAAGTAAATCCATTTTATCTCCTGCAAGCATTAAATTTACATATAAATATGAAGCAAATGAATAATCATTATCCTCATGTACTAACTGAGTTAAATTCTTTGGATTGTATGATGTTGCTATCATTTTAATTACAAATGGATTTAATTTATTTAATTCAATCAATTCCTCTACTGCCTTTTCTTCATTTGAATCAATTACATCTAAAAAGGCATTTACTAAATATCTTTCAGTAGAATCCATACTTCTATTTCCTGCACATATTTTAGCATCATCATATGATTCTAAATAAAGATAAAGATATGGTAGGCTATCTAAAATATTAAAATCATCATTTGGATTTAAAGCTAATAATCTTTCTCCTACCTTAGATGCATTATCAATATCCCATTGCTCAATAAAATTAACATATAATTTTTTTATTGACCATAGATATTGCTTAGCCTCATATCCAAGTAAAAACATATCATTATCAGATTCAGGGTGATATATATCCTTTTCAATTAATTCTTTATATTTATAATTTAATTCATCGACAACATAATCAGAAAATAATACCTTATTCTCTTTATAAGGCATTTTAAAATTAACATCCTTAATTATTGATAAATCAACCATATTATTTCTTTGATTCTTTGCTGAATCTAATAAAAGGATTCTTGAAACCATATTATCAGGGCAAATCTTACAAGCCTTAATCAAATTATTAATTTTAGCCTTTTTAGTTGCTAAAGTGGTTGCATATTCAATATATTCTTCACTTAATAATTCATTATCATAATTAGGCTCATCTATTAAGTCAATAAATTCTTTTGCTGAATTATAGCCTATTATTAAATTGTTGTCTTTAACAAATTTTTCATATAATTTAATTTTCATAAGTATCACCAAAACTATATTAATTATAACATTTTAATGTTTATAATTAAATATTTGATAATGATAAATTATGTTCTAATTTTTTTATATTACTAAATCATAAATATAACCTCCATTACTATTTATCTATACTCATATATAAAACGTATAAATAATAAAAAAGGTGACAACAAAAAAGAGGTATCTTTCGACACCCCTTAAGAATCAAATTAAGCTTGTGCATCTTTTACAACATTGATTGTAATGTATTTAATTTCATCAAGTCTAGATTTAGCGTCTTCTAGATATGTTTCATAATTAGACTTAATTTCATCTAATTCAGCCTTTACACCATCTGAATAATTAGTAACAACTTCAGTAGTACCAGCATTATATACAACGTAATTACCTTCAGCATCAAATACTACATCGTAACCACTACCTTCATAAACTCTATATGTTGAATTAGCAATAGCTATTTCATCAAATGAGAATTTTACTCTTAAATATGTACCTTCATTTGTATCTAAAATATAATTTCCTAAATCAAGAGTACCAGTAACTTTAAAATTAGAAACAAGCTTATTTTCTAAAAAATCCGCAGCTTGATATTTACTCTCCTTCATTTGATATAAACTCATATCACCTGAAACAGTTATTGTTCCATCCTCATTGAAAGTATATGTTTCATTAGTAATTGAAGTAAATGTTCCATTATCACTAGTTATTAATGCATTATCAAAATCATCACCATTAATTAATTTAAACTCAGCATCAGTCATATCTATGTTATACTTTCCATATTGAGTAATAGCTTTTTCAATTTCTTCAATGACAGGCTTTGCTTCCTCATCATTTCTATACTCAAATGTAAGAGTTACTTCATCTGATTTTCTACCATAAGAATCATTACTATTTTCTGTAACAACGAAACCATTTAATTCTTCATCATAGCTAAAAGTAATATCTTGCATATTCTTACCCATAATTATAGAAGATTCAACATCTTTCTTTGTACCATCAGCTTCAACTGTATATTCCTTATAATTATTATTTGTTAATACTCTTAATGATGAATTAGTAACTTCAATCTTAGCAATTTCTTCTTTTATTTCATTGTCTTCTCCATCATCAGAAGTTTTATTAAAATTAAGTTCATATGATACTGTTTCATCATCAGCAACTAACTTCTTTACATTAATAGTTAATTCAGATGAATACTTATCTTCTGAAGTTGTTTCATATAGTTCGTAGCCATTAGCAATCTTTCTAACTTTTAATTCATCAGTTTTTAAAACCTTTGCAGTTTCATCATTCTTATAATCCTTATCGTAATTCTTTTCTTCAACTACTAAATAATTAAAGAATCCTTCTTCGCCTTCTGCTACTACATCTTGTTCATTGAATTTAATACTTATTTCCTTATAAATACTTTCAGCTCTATTTTGTTTATTGTAATATAAATAAATACCATTTTCATCAATCTTAAATTCATTTTGATTATAATATGCATTGATTGATGCAGGAGTTTCTTCAGTTGGCTTTAAAATTGTAACCTTGCCTGTCTCCTTATCTGAAAGCAATGGTTTATTAGTTACAGGATCTTTAACAGGATTACCTTCGCCATCAATTGCCATATTATAATAAGCTGCTTCAAATTTCTCATCATTATTAACAATTGTAACCTTATAAGGTTCTATCATTTGAGTAGATGGCCAGAATTGACCAGCGTTTATTTCAGACTTTGTAGCATCCTCATCATCAATTAAATAAGAAGCATATGCCAAAGGCTGAATAGTGCCAATAAATGGTTTTAATAAATCATCATTTACAACAAGATTTTCCTTATAAGAAGCTAATGTTTCATCATTTGCAAGATCAGATGATATATTTTTACCAAAAATACCAACAAATTCATTATTAGCTAAAGCTAAATAAACTGTAATAGGAACAATTGTACTATTATTACCTTCACCCATTTCAATTGGTAAAACAACCTTAGTTGCAAAATCCTTTGTATCTAAATTTAAAGCAAAATTTAAGCCAAATTGAGATAATTGATCAACTAATTCATCAGTAAATGGCATATTTAAAAGAGAACCAAGCATATATTGAGTTTTTACTTGCATCTTTAATACCTTATTAACTAATAAATCAATACCTTTAAATATTGATGCAATTTTAGGATTCTTTTCTGCATCAAATAAATCGTTAATTGCATTTTCATCTAAATTATAAGCATCAATAATGAAATCAGCTAAAGTCTTATTATTAGTAACATAATCATTTAAAACTAAAGCTAATAATTCTGAATCAACATTAAAATTAATACCTGATAAATGAGTACCATCCTTTACAATGCTTGTTCTAATAAATGCATTCTTAGATTCTTCATTTGCATGTACAACTGAAGCTTCTTCCTTAGAATCAGTTAAGAATGGAGAAATAATTTGTAAAATAAGCTGTGAAGGATCAATAGATGCAACACTTTCCAATCCAGCCTTAGCTAAAATGTCATTCTTAATAGCATTAATATCTAATACTTCATCTCCAGCCTCATTTTTAATAACCTTAGCTTCTAAATATTCAATAGCTTTATTTTTATAAGCATCGAATGTTGTAGCAACTGGGCCAAAGTTTTCAATAACATTTCCGCCAAAGATTAATTGATTTAAGGCTTGTGCAAGTAATTTTACAATTGTACTATCATCCTCATCATAATCAAATGCAGGATGATTATAAGATCTTAAATACTTATCTTGTTTTTTAACCTCTGTTGATAAGCCATTAACAATAGAAGTATATTCGTATCCAGGTATTGCTCCTGTTTCGTCAGATATTGAAGATTCAAATCTATATACCTTTGTTAAATCATCTAATGTTAAAATGTTTTTTTCATTTTTTGTAATTGTTTTAGATGCAGTCTTACTAGTTACTGTATCATAATAATAATCCTTGCTATTATAATTAGCATATAAATAGCTATTATCACCCTTATACTTTTCAACTAAACCATCAACAATATTCTTAGTACTATAATTCTTTAATACATCTAAGGCATCATTTAAAGTAAATTCATCCTCTGGTTCTGGCTCTGGTTCTGGAACAACTGGATCTACTGGTGGGGTAACCTTGTTTTCACCATCATCTACTGGTGGATTAACCTTGTTTTCGCCGTCATCTACTGGTGGATTTTCTTGTGGTTTAGCTTCATCCTCACCACATGCAGCTAATGTTAGCATAGATGTAGCTAAAACACCTGTCATAAAAATTCTTTTTAATTTCATTTTTCAAAACCTCCTCGTTTTGCATTTTTTACCATATTATATTATAATCACAAAAAGTAAACTATGCAAACTATTTTTTGTTAAATTTATACTTTTTGATACAAAACGTTAGTAAATATACCTATTGTAGAAAAAATAAAAATGACTCGTTTGAGTCATTTTTAGAATTAATCAATCTCAATAATCTTGATTTCAACGTCCTTACCATTTTCAGTAGTCATATAAACTGTATCTCCTGCCTTATGACCAATTACAGCCTTTGCTAAAGGAGATTCAGCTGAAATCTTACCATCGAATGGATTAGATTCAGAACCTGAAACTAAATATTCTTGAATTTCATTTAAAGCTACATATTTAACCTTAATACGAGTAGCTTGAATAATCTTTACATGCTTTAATGTTTCTTCTAATTCTGCAATTGCAGCCTCATTCTTGCTTTGAGCATCTCTTGCTGAAGAATAGTCAGCATTTTCACTTAAGTCACCTTGAGCTCTTGCTTCAGAGATAGCTGTTAAAATTCTGTCTCTTTCAGTATTCTTTCTCCATTCAAGTTCTTTTTCTAGTTCTTCTTTACGCTTTGCTGTAATTTCAACAACCTTAAAATCTGCCATTTTAATATCCTCCAAAACAATACTCTATAATTATATACAAACATAAGCTAAAAATCAAGAATTAATATAAATCAGAATACTTGATTTTTCTTAAGGAAGCTTGTATTTTTTTATAATTTGGAAATACGTTTTCCAATATATTATAAAAATTATCATTGTGCCCACTTACATAAAAATGAGCATATTCATGATATATTACTGATAATATATAAATCAAATCATATTTTGCTAAATTAGTGCTTAGAATAATTATTCTTTTTCTTTTCATGCATTCGCCATAATATGTTTTAACATTTTTAAATTTAAATTCTACATCAAAACTTATTTTTAAATCTGATTTAATTTTATTATCATATTTATTTAAAATATCTATTAATTGTAATTTATAATAATCATCTATTACAAATTTAACATAATCCTCATTTAAGCTTTTTGAATAAACCTTAAATTCCATATTAATATCATCTATTAAAACATTATTAAATGATTCATTGATTAATATAAGCTTATATTCTTTTCCTAATAAATGAATAACATTAGATTTTTTAGTATGGCTTCCATCTAAATGATTGATTAAAAATCTTTTATGCTTATATAGCAATAAATAAATATCATTTTCATTTAGATTTATACCAAGCTTTAATTCTAAATTATCATCATCTATTATCTTTATTGAATAGCCATTTTTATTAACACGAACAATTTTTATATTTATATTCTTATTTAAAAAATCTAAATACATTATTATTCACCTAATCTTAATAAATCATAAGGCTTTAATTCGTATTCACATTTAAATTTTACCATTTGAAGCGGATGCCTTGCCGCATCTAATTTATTTCCATCTAAATCGTAAATATCATCAATATGAATATTAAATGTTTCATTTGGTGTAAATACCTCAATTATTGAATTAGGCTCAAAATAATTTCTTTGTTCAACTATAAGCATTTTATTTTCTTTATCATAATCCTTAACAATACCAATAAATTCTTTAGTTGGAACTGTTAAATTTAAATCATATAATTGCTCATTAATTGTTGGGTCACCATTTAAAAATCCTACAGATGTTAATCTATTTTCACCCTTTTTGATTTGATTAATATATAGATTCATATCCTTAACCTTGCCAGTTTGTTCATATTCATCTATTAAATGCCTATAAGCATTAACAACTGTTGCTATATAATTAATAGATTTCATTCTACCTTCAATCTTAAATGAATCAACACCTATATCCATTAATTTAGGAATGAATGGGATTGCACATAAATCCTTTGATGACATTGCAAAATAATCTCCATCTGGATTATATTTTTTACCATCCTTAACTAAATCATAGCACCATCTACAGGAATGAGCACATCCACCTCTATTAGCATCTCTATTAGTCATATTATTTGATAGCATGCATCTACCACTATAGGATACGCACATACCACCATGAATAAATGCTTCTATATCAATATTAGATTTTTCCTTAACCTCTTTTATTTCATCAATATTTAATTCTCTTGCTAAAACAGCTCTATCAATTCCTAATGATTCATATAATGCTATAGCACTAGGATTTGCAGTTGATGCTTGAGTAGATACATGAGCTTCCATCTTTGTATATTTCTTTACTAGCTTTAGAATATGTAAGCTTGAAGCAATAATACAATCTACACCAGCATTTTCTAATTCCTTTAAATAATCTAAGATACCATCAGTATCTAAATTATGCATTACAATATTACATGTGACATGGATTTTAGCTCCATTCTTATGAGCAAAATCACATGCTTCTTTAATATCCTCAATTGTGAAATTAGATGCTCTAGATCTAAGTGAGAATTTTAATCCTCCGATAAATACAGCATCAGCACCATAAAGGATAGCAACCTTTAGCTTTTCTAAATCTCCAGCTGGAGCTAATAATTCAAATTTAGACATTTTTTAGCTCCTCCTTTTGATATACTGAATCCTTATAAAAGAATCCATCATTATATTCTAATCCTAAATTGATAGTAATATCATATAATACTTTTAAATCACCATTATTTTTAATTGCATCACTATAGGCACCACAGATTACCTCTTTAATATCCTTAGGAAGGAATGCTGTTTCTAAATAGGCAAAATCAATAAATGATAATTCATTTAATTTATCGATCAGATTAATATTATAGCTTCTATATATTGCAGTACATTCCTCATTTTCATTTATAGGAAAATAATCATTTCTTGTTGATTCCTTTAAATAGCTATCCTCTTTTGGATAATTATCATTATTCTTTTTCTCATATAATGATATTAAATGACGTCTTGAATAAAACATTAATCTTCTACCAAATACCTGATAAAAAATTGATTTATTTGTTTTTTCATAAATTAGCTTTAAATCTTTTAGAGTAATCTCACTTGACACACCTATTGATTTAGGATTAAATAAGGAATATTCATTAAAATCTAAATAATTAGTAACCATTGTTTCAGGATTATAAATTATTCTATTTTCAATTCCAAGCTTCATTGCCTCATATAAGGCGCCTAAATCAGAAACTAAAAATAAAACATCATCATTTAAATATTCTTTATATAATTCTTTTACCTTTTCTATATCAGAAGGATGCATTATACGATTAATATTTAAAATAATATTCTTCTTATAGGTATGAAGCAAATTAACTGCATGCTTAATATTAATGTCCTTATAATAAATTGAAAGATGTGGAACTGAAACTAAAGCATAATCAAGATAATCCTTTAAAATTTCAATTTCTTCAATTTTATATATACTTGTTACAAGCCTCACTAAAATCACATCCTTTAATATTTAAATCCAGGAAAGAATCCTGGATTATTTTTAAAATCTAAATTGGCCTTTTCCTTTACCCTTGCCCTTATGAGCCTTTGGCTGAGCAATACCAGAATAATTACCATTTTTCATTTGAGCCTGCATACGCTTAGCATCAGTCTCATTCATATTTTTCATTTGCTTCATAGTCTTCTTTGTCTGTTCAAGCATTTGTCTTAGCTTATTAATTTCTTGAATAGAACGACCAGAACCCTTTGCAATTCTATCACGACGCTTAAAATCCTTATCAATTAATTCAGGATGCTTTCTTTCCTCTTCAGTCATAGAGAAGATAATACATTCAATTTTATTTAAAGCATTATCATCTATTTGAGATGTAGCCTGCTTAATTTGAGAAAGACCTGGAATGAATCCTAAAAGCTTTGAGATAGAACCCATTCTCTTAATCATCTTAAATTGCTTCAATAAATCATTATAGTTATAGGTGTCAGACATCATTCTTTCACCCATAGACTTCATTTCATCTTCATCGATATTTTCAGTAACAGTATCAATTAATGTTAATACATCACCCATACCTAATATTCTATCTGCTAATCTATCAGGATAGAATATTTCCATAGCGTCAAGCTTTTCACCTGTTGACATAATCTTAATTGGAATACCAGTCATTTCCTTAATTGATAAGGCAGCACCACCACGAGTATCACCATCTAGCTTTGTTAAAATGATACCTGTAATTGCAAGCTTTGCGTGGAAGGCTAATGCTACATTTACAGCATCCTGACCAGCCATTGCATCTACTGTTAATAGGATTTCATCAGGATTTGCAATTCCTCTAATATTTTCCAATTCCTGCATTAGATTTTCATCTATCTGTAATCTACCAGCTGTATCGATAAAAATTAAATCTAAGCCATTTCCCTTGGCATATTTTAAGCCTTCAGTAACAATCTTTTCTGCTGAAACCTTAGTTCCCATCTCAAAAACAGGAACATTAATAGATTTACCTAATGTAACAAGCTGATCAACAGCGGCAGGTCTATAAATATCCGCTGCGATTAATAAAGGCTTCTTCTTTAATTTCTTTCTATAGAATAATGCCATCTTACCTACCGCAGTAGTTTTACCTGCACCTTGTAAACCTACAGCCATAACTACTGTAGTACCATGTTCCTTAACCTTTAGCTCAACAGCCTCATCACCTAAGGTCTTCTTTAATTCCTCTCTTACGATTTTGACAACCTGCTGACCTGGGTTTAAGCCCTTCATTATTTTTTCACCTAAGGCCTGTTCTTTAATGTTAGCTAAGAATTTTTTAACAACCTTATAGTTAACATCGGCCTCTAATAATGAAAGTCTTACCTCTCTAAGCATTTCATCTATATCATTTTCATTTAGTTTACCCTTACCAGTAATTCTTCTTAAACCCATTTGTAAGCGTGAACTTAAACTATCAAATGCCATAATGCTACTCCTTTAAAATACTAATTATTTTCTCCTTAAGGCTTGAATCAAAATCAATTGATTGAACCTTTTCTATTTTTTCATTTAATTTAACCTTTTCCTCAATCTCAATTAAGGTATTTACTGTTCTTTTAATTTGATCAAAAACAGCATTTCTTGAAACCTTATTATTTTCAGCTATCTCAGCTAAAGATAAATCCATAAAATAATAATCCTCAAAATAGTTCTTTTGCTTATCAGTTAGCAAATTACCATATAAATCATAAAGGCTTGAAATTAATTCTCTATCCTTTTCCATTACTTTTCTTCCTCAAAGAAATCAGCAAATAATCCATATAGATATTGCTCAATATCAAATACCTCTAAATCATCAACGCCCTCACCAAGTCCAACATACTTAATAGGAATACCAAGCTCATGTCTTATAGCAAGAACAATACCACCCTTAGATGTACCATCAAGCTTTGTTAAAATTACACCAGATACATCAGTTGCCTCCTTGAATGCCTTAGCCTGGCTCATACCATTTTGTCCTGTTGTAGCATCGATTACTAATAATGTTTCATGTGGAGCATCAGGTAATTCCTTTTGTAATACTCTCTTCATTTTAGATAATTCGTTCATTAAATTAACCTTATTTTGAAGTCTACCTGCTGTATCACATAATAACAAATCATAATTTTCTTTCTTTGCCTTTATAATTGCATCATACATAACTGATGATGGATCAGAGCCATCTGGCTTAGTTACAATATCAACACCAACTCTATTAGCCCATACATCAAGCTGAGCTATAGCACCAGCTCTAAATGTATCACCGGCTGCTAATAAAACCTTTTTGCCTTCATTCTTATATTGGTTTGCTATTTTAGCTATTGATGTAGTTTTACCTACACCATTTACACCAACGAATAAAATTACAGTAAGACCATTCTTATTCATCTTTAAATTGGCATTTACAATTTCACCATTTAAATAAATTTCAAACATTTTATCCATAATGATTTCTTGTAAATCTAAAGGATTCTTAATACCACGATTTTTAACCTCTTCCTTTAAGCCATCAATGAAATCTAATACTGTATCAACACCGATATCAGACATAATGAATATTTCTTCTAGCTTATCAAATAAATCATCATTAATGCTGTCTGACTTTTCTAATATTTCCTTTAAAGTAGATAAGGCACCTTCACGTGTCTTATGAAGGCCCATCTTATATTTTTCTTTTTTCTTTTTATCCTTTTTTCTAAATAAATCAAAGAAACCCATAATACTAGCTCCTAAAAAATAAATTAAACTGCTTATACATTATAACATAATGTAGGGAAAAATCAAAAAGAAAAACCAGCATTAAACTGGTTTAGAAATATGAGTATGAATAATACGCCATTCATGTATTCTATACAAGAATACAGGAGCATATAAGCCTATAGTAATATAATTTAAATATTGCCTTATAATAAACTTTTTATATGATTCTTTTATAGTACCATCAAAGGTCATTTTATCATTTGAGAAATGCTCACGCTCTACTATAAAGCCTTGCTTAAAATAGATACCAAGAGGTGTAAAAATACCTAATGTAATCATTCCACAAAATTTATTGATTAAAACCATTAATAAGGATTTACGTATTTTAGTTTCAAAATATGAACCACTTAAATCATAACAAAAATAAGTATTTTTTTGAGCCCATTTAAATAAATTATAAACAACTAAAATTGAAATTAAAAATACAGGTACTGCATCCATTATACTTTTTATAATAAAGGCAAAAAATGGATTCATGCTTTGAATAACCTCAGTTGTTAATAGATGCTCCTTTATTTCATCAAAGCCAAACCATAAAGCAATTAAAAGACATAAAAAAGGAATAAAAGTAAAATAGGCTCCTTTTATCGTACCAACAAATCTTAACTTTTTTCCATCTATAAATGTGTGCTCTACATTTCTTTTAGAATATAGATAATATGCTAAAGGCATCAAAACTAATAATGATGCTAAAGACATAAACACATATAAAAGCATCCATAGATAATATTTTTTAAGTGGATATGTGTATCTAGACATAAAATCTTTCCTTTTTAAAAACATCCCAAAGGATAATCCTATGGGATATTTAAATTATTTATTATTTACTAAAGAATTGTATTCCTCTATTGTAATAATATTCTTGCATCTTGGATAATTATCGCAGGCATAGAATTTATTACCCTTATTAGCACCACGTGTTGCTACACGCTCAACTATATGACCCTTATTACATTTAGGACATATAATATCACTATTTGGTGCTTCCATCTTAATTTCTTCCTTATCACAATTTAGGCTACAGCTTAAATTGCCATCCTTATCCTTAACCATTATAGCACCACATTTAGGACAAGTTTCCTTTGTAGGCTCACCAGATAAAATGCATTTACATCTTGGATAATTATCACAAGCATAGAATTTGTTACCCTTATTCTTACCACGAGATGCTACACGCTCAACAATATGTCCCTTTTTACATACAGGGCATAAAATATCACTCTTAGGTGCTTGGCTACAGTTTTTGCTACAATAAGGATTACCATTTGAATCCTTAAGCATAATTGAACCACAAAGAGGGCACTCCTCATTTAATGGCTCATCAGAGAATGTTGTTTTACATTTTGGATAATTACCACAGGCATAAAAGATAGCTCCCTTATTCTTTCCTGTTTTAACAATTCTTTTAACAATATTACTCTTTCCACATTCAGGGCATAATACTCCAGTATCATCATCTGTATTATCACTCTTTTGAATATAGTTACAAGATGGATAATTAGAGCAGCTAATGAATTCTCCATATTTACCATTTCTAATTACAAGTGGATGAGAGCACTTAGGGCATAGAAGGTCAGTAGCTATTGGATATTTACCATCCATATGCTCCTTAGCATAATCTAATAGTGGCTCAAAGCCATTATAGAATTCTGTTAATTCATCTAGCTTAGCCTTTTCACCCTTTGCAATCTTATCAAGGTCATTTTCCATATTAGCAGTATATTTTACATTAACTATTTCCTTAAAATATTCTGTTAGCTTATCTGTAGTAAGCATTCCTTGCTCTGTTGGAACTAGGAATTTATTATCTAAATATACATAATTTCTATCCTTTAATGTAAAGATAGTTTGAGCATATGTTGAAGGACGTCCAATGCCTAATTCCTCCATGTCCTTAATTAGGGCAGCCTCAGTATATCTCTTTTTAGGCTCAGTAACCTTATCTAAAATATCAATACTATCAGCATTGAAGGAATCACCAACATTTAACTTTGGTAATTTATTATCCTTGTCATCCTCATCTCTTTTATAAACCTTTAAATAACCATCAAATTGTAATAATGAGCCATTCATAGTCCAAGTAGATTTTGTATTATCTAAATCAATTCTAGTTGATTCATATACTGAATTAGCCATTAATGAGGCTAAGGTTCTATTATAAATCAATTTATATAGCTTATATTCATCAGATGTTAAATAAGGCTTTAGGCTTTCAGGTGTTCTATTTATAGATGTAGGTCTAATACCTTCATGCGCATCCTGAGCACCCTTTTGGCTCTTTAGCTTTAATTTACCTAAATAATTATCACCATAATTAGATTTAATATATTCTAATGTTTCATTAACAAATGAATCAGCAAGTCTTGTTGAGTCAGTTCTCATATATGTAATTAAACCAACAGTTTCACTACCAATATTCTTACCTTCATATAAAGATTGAGCAGCATTCATTGTTCTAGTTGGCGAAAATCCTAGCTTAATATTTGCATCTTGCTGCATAGTAGATGTTGTATAAGTTGGATTAGAAGATTTAGAAATATTCTTCTTCTCAATATTAGAAACAACAAAAGGTCCTAATTCATTCTTTAAATCCTCTAATACCTTTCTATCAAATATTCTATTCTTAGAATCAATCTTAACTCCATTTAAGGTATTTAATTTAATTTTATTACCCTTATATTCCCCCTCAATTTCAAAATAGTTAACAGGAATAAAGGCTTTAATCTCCTTTTCTAGATTAACAATTAATAATAACGCTACAGATTGAACTCTACCTGCAGAAGGTGAAGAAATCTTTTTTCTTAAAAGGGCTGATAATTGGAATCCTAAAATTCTATCTATCATTCTTCTTGTTTCTTGAGAATCAACCATTTGTAAATCAATTCTATGAGGATTTTCTAAAGCCTCTTTAACTGCAGTCTTTGTAATCTCATGGAATTCTATTCTATTTAAATCATTAAAATCTAATCCTAAAGTTTTTGCTAAATGATATGCAATAGCCTCACCCTCACGGTCGGGGTCGGTTGCAAGATATACCTGATGTCCCTTACATTCCTTCTTTAAATATTCAACAAGCTTTTGCTTATCATCACTTATTTTATATGTAGGAATAAATCCATTTTCAATATCAATACCTAAACCATTCTTACCCTTAGTAGCAAGATCGCATATATGTCCTTTAGAGGATAAAACAGTGTATCCTGGCCCAAGATATGTACCTATTGTCTTTGATTTTGAAGGAGATTCGACAATAATTACCTTGTTCATTTTACAGCACCCCTCTTTCGTAAACATATAATAGGGCAAAAAAATTAAGATGTCAAGGCAAAAAATACGAGATTTTTTTTATATATATTATATATAGTTAATGACAAATTTTTGAAATTACATTTTAGAAAAAAATTAAAGAGCCCATTTTAATAGGCTCAAACGTATTATAAATTTATAATATTTAAGATGTTAGAAAATCATTATCTATGAATAAAGATTTATATTTATAATTATTTTTTAATCTTAGCATAAAAATTAAGCATAAGCTAAATGTTATTATACCAGCTAATGTATTAGATACAAACATTGCAATACCACATGCCTCATAATTCATTTTTACACCATACATTAAAATCATAAGGGTTGGTAATCTAAATCCAAATAAATTAACCATAGACATAATTGATGTAACTCTCGTTCTTCCAAATCCATAGAAAATAGAATTTGAAGCACCAGCAATACCAGTAAAGAATACATCAATACATTCCCACTTAAATATATTAACAATAACTATTCTATATTCTTCATCGTTACCAGCAAAAAATCCTGCAACATTACCCTTTAATATAAATAATATGATTAAAGCAAGTAAAGAAATTGATGAAACTAATATCATATTTATAAAATAGAATCTCATGATTCTCTTACCATTTCCATTACCATAGTTTTGGCTCACAATAGTTGAACCA
>JAEEGL012795024.1_pt1 | contig 18335 bp, 18 predicted proteins | sample 9134231 | NCBI WGS metagenome assembly JAEEGL01 (sample SAMN16246548, study PRJNA631951) | gut metagenome | biome: gut microbiome; feature: rumen; material: fiber-attached | host: Bos | place: Iran: Karaj | collected 2018-10 | reverse complement strand
GACGAGTTCCACCTCAAAAAATACCTGATAAAGATGACAAACCATTTGATGGATAGTGCTGATGATGCCAGAAAGCTTCTCTGTGAAATGATCAAGGATGGAAGTAAGGAAGATTTCCTGTCTGTGGTAGATATGCTTGAACTGTCATCCAACCAGGCACTATAATGAGTAAGGTTTGAACATCTGAACTGATCACAGGGGCAATCTACCCTTTCAAATCCTACAGTAAATTTACGACGTCATAAAACATCGGTTTAATAGACATTTGTATAAAGTTTTATTATAATTTTTATATACCCTTTGTGGATTACTTATATTCGCAATACTGCACACCGCGTTATTGCCCTCCCTATAATATAATTCGGAAAGAACAAAATATGAATGTGCTGGAATCCATAGAACAATATCATACATTAACCAAAGAGATTCATGACAGATGTAAAAGATTATTCTCAAACATATATTTATTTGATGATTCGTTAAAAAGGTATATTAGCGCACAACGCTTGTTTTATCATCAATTCCAGGATGGTATTCTTTTTATTTCCGATGAAAAAACATACTACCGAATATATTTTTTGATTTCATCATCCTGCAATGAAGTAAATATTCCAAACTTCAACAAAAATACTGTGACGAGAATGATTTATAGAGGAGAAAAGAAAGATAATCTGATTGCAACAGAAAAAATATTATTGAATAACGGGTTCAATAATGATAGTTCTTCACTGGAGATTTTAGCCAGACCTTGTAGCATCGAAAACCTTGAATCAAAATACCAAATCTCCTGCAAATATATGGAACGTTTTGGGATAAAACTGATTTATGCAGACCGTTCCATGTACAACGATATTATTGAGTTGATAAGAAGTGAGCCTGTATTTCGATTCTATCATTTAGACTATGTATCAAAAGAAGAGATTCTTCGTGATATTGATTTGGGATATTACCGATGTGCAATAGATCAAAATGGTGTCCTATGTGCTGTACAGCACTTTAATCCATGTGAAGGCCGTATTATCGGAGACATTCTGACCGTCCGAAAGGAATACCGAAATAATTATGGTATTGGTGCCGCTATGGGGTTCCAATCTCTTATATATGCCAAGGAGAAGGGCATAGATTCTTACTTTGGGTGGATTGACAGCTGTAATCATAACTCAATTAAGTACCACGAGGAAATCGGTTACTCATTAACTGGAAAGATTTCTGAAGAGTGGATAAAAATCACATAATATTCTAGTCAACATCAAAACAAGGAGCATATCTATGGATAATAAGAGCAAATATAACAACGCGATAATAAGAGCATTTGAGCTCACGGATTCAGATGATGTAACCGCAGTAAAAAGCGGCGAAACACCCAACTGGGATTCTCTCGGCCACATGACATTGATCAGTGAAATTGAAGATGCTTTTGATATCATGCTTGACCCGCAAGATATTCTTGCATTCACTTCATATAATGATGGTATATGCATCTTAAAAAAATATGGCATTGAGGCTTAACTACAAATAATCAAGAGGATTAACAATGTTTTTATCTTTAGACAAAAAAAACAAAAATAGTATTGCAATTCTTGATAATAACAATATTCAATACACATATGGAGAGATCATCTCCTTAGCACAAGACCTTGCGACCTACTTTTCTGATCGTATGGTTGTTTTTGTTCTTAACAACAACTCTTCAGCAGCTGCAGTTTCATACTTATCTTGCATGATAAATAAAGTTGTTCCTCTTATGTTAAGTGCATCGATGGACATCGAGCTTTTATATTCTTTATATGAAACCTACTTGCCTTCATATATTTGGAAGCCAATTAAAATGTTAAACAATGGAGAAGATGCCGTTTATACGCATAATGAATATGCTCTTATCTCTACCGGAAATGTGCCTTATTCTATTCATAAGGATCTCTCTCTTCTCCTCACCACTTCCGGTTCAACAGGCAGCCCCAAATTAGTTAGACATACTTATGCCAACCTTGAATCACAGGGAAAAAATATATCAACCTTTTTTAATCTTAGTGAAAAAGACAGGCCTATGATAGATCTCCCAATAAACTATACCTTTGGACTTTCGGTCTTAAACAGCCATCTTTATTCAGGGGCGACTGCTCTTATTACTAACCTCACTGTTCTCTCACCTGATTACTGGAAGTTTTTTAAAGAAAACAATGCCACCAGCATAACCGGTGTTCCATACACCTATGAAATTCTTAAGAAACTGCGTTTTTTCAGGATGGATCTTCCCTCTCTGAATCTGATAACTCAGGGAGGAGGAAAGCTCTCTAATGAGCTCTTTATTGAATTTGCGGAATATGCCCGCAGTACCGGAAGGCGATTTATCCCTACTTATGGACAGACAGAGGGTTCCGCAAGAATGGCGTATCTGCCTGATGGCGAGGCACTCTCTCATGTTGGCAGCATAGGTAAAGCCATACCTAACGGCCAACTGTATGTTGTAGACGATAGCGGAAACCGAATTGATGATCTCCCAAGCGAAGGTGAAATGGTCTATGAAGGGCCTAATGTCACTATGGGTTACGCGATTTGCAAAGATGACCTCACAAAGGGCGATGAGCTAAACGGAATACTTTATACAGGAGATATCGTCAAAAGAGATATCGACGGTTACTTTTATATAATTGGAAGAAAGAAACGATTCCTGAAGCTCAACGGCTATCGGGTAGGATTGGATGAATGCGAAACGATTTTAAAAGACAAATACGAGATAGAATGTGCTTGTGTCGGCAATGATGATAAAATGGCAATATATATCTGCAACAACATGGATTCAAATGAAATCCGTTCATATATCGCAGGCAAACTCGGACTAAATACTACTTTTTTTAAAGTAAAATATATCGAATCGCTTCCAAGAAATGAAGCCGGTAAGATTCTTTATAACAAATTATCCTAAAAAGCAAAAGCCTTGAATCGGAATAACACATACGATTCAAGGCTTTTCTTATTAGCCCCTCATTAGACTATAGTTTAATATCTCCTGAAACTTCAATAATCTGACCTGTAGTGTAGCTCGACAACTCAGAAGCCAGATATAGACAGGTATTGGCGATCTCATCAGGTTTGCCCAGACGCCCCATACCAATATCCGGTATTTTACCTTTATACTGTGTTTCAATAGTATTAAGGATTCTATCAGTTCCAATCATCCCAGGAGCTATTGCATTAACTCTTATATTATTCTTGGCAAGTTCTTTTGCCATAGACTTAGTCATCGAAATAATTGCCCCTTTACTGGACGAATAAGCAATCTGTCCACCACAGCCGTGAAGCCCCACTGCAGATGCTATGTTTATAACGCTTCCGGATTTCTGCCTCATCATGAACTTTGAAATTATCAATTGAGATAATTCCAATGCTCCAAAAACATTTACATCAAACATCATTTTGGTTTTTTCTAATGAAATCATTCCCAAAAGTTCATTTGATACTACTCCGGCGTTATTCACCAGAACATCAACAGTTCCAGCTTCCTTTTTTATCTGTTTTACTGCGTTCATAATTGCTGTTGAATCAGTAATGTCAAAATATAACGGAATAGCCTTTCCTCTATAAGATTCATTCAACTCATCTGCCAATTCATCAAGCGTGCCTAACGCTCTTGTATTTGCATATACAGTAGCCCCCTGCTGCACAAACAGTTCTACAATAGACTTGCCTATCCCTTTTGACGCACCCGTTACTAGGCAAATTTTCTCACTAAGCAACATTTACTCTCCAATCTATTAAGTCAGTTTTTCAATCATTTCACAGATAGCTTTTATTGATTTGAAATTACAAGGAATTATCAGCTCAGGGTCGATTACTACATCAAAGCCATCTTCCAATTCCATCACAATATTCACGATTTCAAAAGAATCAATTATCCCGTTTTTCAATAGGTCCCTCTCATAATCTGATCCTATTTTGTTATTCACTGAATTTAATATTTCTATAACTTTTTCTTTCACCGGAATCATCCTCACTTTCTAATAGCGGTCATAATACATTCGTTTAAGTTCTTTCCTATCTATTTTACCATTAGCGTTATAAGGGAATTTCTCAATATATATAATGTCATTTGGCATCATATAATCTGTTACCTTTTGACTTAAAACATCGTTTATATACTCATCATCAATTTGATGTCCGGTATAATACAAAACTATACGATGCTTAACCTCATCATATATACAAGCATTAACTTCAATCTCGCTTATACTGTCTACTGCTGTTTCGATTTCTCCCAGTTCAATACGATGCCCCATATGTTTAATCTGGAAATCTTTCCTTCCAGCGTACATTAACTCGCCATATTCATTGTATCTTGCAAGATCACCTGTCCTATATATCATCTCAGGGTAAGCACTATTAAGAGGATTATATGTAAAGGCCGAAGATGTCCTATCTGGGTTATTTAAATACCCCATGGCCAGACTGCTGCCTCTTATACATATTTCGCCTAGCCCATCTCCATGAACTTCATTATCCTCTTCATCAAGGAGAATAATATCAGTATTCCTACAAGAAACTCCTATTGGCAGTGGTTCATCATCAGAAAACTCCCTGTCAACTATATAATAGGTACTGGCGTCTACAGCCTCGCAAGGGCCATACAAATTTGCGAACAGAGTCTTTGGCAATGCTTTTCTCCAGACATTTAACTGCTTGTTTGGCATTACTTCGCCGCAAAACATGACTCGTGTAAGATATTTGGGCTGATTTTTATTCAACGCCCTCAGGTTTGCCACGACACATAAAGCTGATGGTACCCAGAAAATGATAGTTATGTGTTTATCATTCAAATAGTCTATAAGCTTAACCGGAAACACAAATAGGCTATGTGGGACAATGTAATTTGTCGCCCCTGTCTTCAATGTGCAAAACAAATCTCCTATAGATAAGTCAAAGAAGAATGGTGACTGGTTTGCAAAATTATCTTCTGCAGTTATTTCAAACTTATCTGCCATCCAATCTGTAAAATCTATGATTCCTCTGTGATTTACTATTACTCCTTTAGGGATTCCAGTCGATCCACTTGTAAAGAGAACATATACCGGATCTGTATCAATAATTCTTCTCTGAATTTTCTCTAATTCATTCTCATCCGGAGTTTTTTCAATCAGGTCCTCATAAAAATGGATTTCAAATTCACCAACTATCTTACCTACAAGTTCTCTGGTTTGGGGTTCAGCAATTATACCTATTGGGTTAAGCGTATCCACTATTATCTGTAATCGTTCCAGTGGCATTGTTATATCCACTGGGCAATAATAGTTACCACTATAAAGTACGCCCATAAAGCAAGCAATATTATGGGCACTTTTGGACATCAATATAAGATAAGGTCTTCTTTTCTTACCACTAAGCAGTGCCGTTCCTATACTCTTTGCATAAGAATTGATCTCGCCAAAAGTAAGCGCATGTTCTTCATCTGCAAACGCCACTTTATTTGGATACTGATCTGCTGATGATTGTAAGTATTCCAATACACTGATTATCAAATTATCTGCCCCCTATCATATATTTAAGATCCATTCGTCGCAATATTTTTCCTTTTGCTTATCTCCAAAATGACTATGATAAGACAAAGATTCCTGATTATTTAGCAAGATCCAACCTGTAGCATATTGAACTTTGTTTTCATACATCCACTTCATTCTGTTATATGCTATAACTGGCGCTAAACCTTTCATCTTATATTCATCTTTTATGACAACATCTTCCAATCGCCCAATCCCGTTTTCTATACTTCCTATACTCCCTGCTATGACCTCTCCATCCTTTTTGATACACATATATGTACCGGCAGGCAGGTTCTTTTTCTCTTCATCTGTTCTAAAAGGAATATGATAATCCTTAAGAATACCCGAGTGGATGATTAAGTCTTCAACCTTGTCATATTCTCCATTTGTAAGGTTACAGAACACGAATCCGCTTTCCTCCATTCTATTTATAAAGCGCTCCATGTTTCTCATCTTCTCATACGCACTCTCGATATTCCGTCTGAATTCAACGGAGGTCCCTTCTAACACGAATGAATTATCCTTCATGATTGTTGAAAACTTTTCATCTCGTTCTTTTAAATATATGTACTTTACATACATCTTTTTATCCGCCTTCGGGATGTCAGTTTTTTTCTCGATATCAATACACATACAAACTCGATAGTAAAGTCCTTCGTCCAGATAAAGCAGAAATCTATTTTTATCTGATGAATAATACGCTCTTTTTTGCTTAATATATCTTTCAATCTGATCTGAAGTGAAATATATGTTGCTAAACATATTCGATACTGTTTTCTTTATACCATTTACTATGCTGTAATATTGTTCAAGAGAATTTAGTGGCACTATTTCCAATCGATTAAGCATTGGCTTTCTCCCGTAATGTTTTGTCCATTCCAGTATACTTCATAATTTCGATTGCCTTTTTTATCATATCTATAAGTAATTCATAATAGTCATTTTCATCCAGATATCTAACGCTGTTATAAGTAACTACTCTATATTTCCTATCATCGCTGCACTTCATATCAAGCGCATTCCTCACACTCCTATATACAGGTATTTCTGTTCCTATTGCAATATCACTATGCTCTCCCGTGGGAATTGATATATGCGATGAAATATTCAAGAGTTCACATATTCTTTCTGCGAGCAAAGTTATAACAGAATCATCCCATTCATCAAAATTAATACATAGTTTTTCTTGGCTGTTATGCTTTATATATTCGCTTAACCTTATTGTCACATCATTCTGCTCTTCTAAGGTTTTCCATCTAATAACCTGATCTTTATACAAACTCATAATGTTATCTGCCGAATAAAGATCATTCCCTTTTATGATTTTTAGTATTTCGGAAGCTGGCTTACCCTCTTGGCAAAATCTAGTTATAACTTCATCATCTCTTGCACCAAAATAAAGGCCGTAATTTGCATTTTTCCTCTCGTATTCCCTCATAAAATAATCGCTATAATAATTTCTATCCGAACTATAATTAGGGAAATACGCGCTGAATCCATAATCAGAAACAGATATCATCATACATCCATCCGCCAGCTCCTCCTTCTTTAAAGTTCTAAGATTGTGCATGATTTTTTCACAAGAGGAATATATATATATCGACGCAAACCTTGCCAGATGGCGACATTCCGGCATTAAATTTGAGTATGGTTGCAACAATAGATCCTCATCAAAATAAACGACATTATATTCTTTAGTAATATCTACGACTCTGCTTAAAACAGTGCTGACCTGCCTCACAAGCGAAGTCCCCGTGCATAGCATTAGTTTCTTTTGCTGCAATATAGCTTCCAAAAGCGAAAAGCTTATAAAGTCTTCATACTCTGCTTTAGATATATATAACATTCTTCTTTTCGAAATAAGAAATTTGTGGGAATCACATATGATAAAAAAAGCCTCAGGTGAGACCCTGGCATCATCCATACCCAGTGTCTCTATCCCTTCTGAGGCATACTCCTGAATCCGAATATCTTTATCTAGGTTGCTAACAACTGCTACAAAATCCAAGACACTGCTGTATTTTGCTATACAATCCCTAACGATTTCTGTATCGCCATACAAATATAATGGACGACTCAATACTTTTTTATATAGTGAATCCATACTGCGCATATTACCAAAGCTCCTTTATGTTTTTTACCATATAGGTATATTCAGCAAAATGTTCAACATATTCTTCAAATGACATTTCCACAATACCATTTCCAGTCATTATTCCATATTTTTTACCGACCGCCCATGGTAAATTCATAATTTTAGCTACACTTGGATAAACAGGAACATCTCCTCCTTCATGAACATGTTCCGGCGCCTCTGATTCAATCCTTTGTATATTTTTCTCGCATACACCCAAGACATTGAGTATTCTTCGAACGTATTCCCAGACCACATATTTATTGGGATGAATATAGTTCTGATACAACGGCTCCTGAATATACTTATCAAGGATAAAATCGTAAATAGTTACATCTAATGCTCTCTCTGCAATCTGAATTGTTTTTAGTGCAATTTTTTCATTTCTCCGCACTTCCTTTTCAGTATAAAAAGAATCATTAGACAATGTCTTTATTATTTCCTGTACACTTATCCCTTTGCACACCATTTCTGTGATGTTTTTATCTTCTTTTCTATACAACGTATGATAGAAATCCAATGATCTCTTTGCATGATATGGATGAAGGTACATCGGGTTATGTGAATCGAGTTCAGAATTAATCTGCGGCCAATATGCACTAAATGTGAGATTTGAAACACTTATTATTCTACAGTCATCTGGCAAATCATCTTTAGACAACGAATATATAGTATCTCTATCTAACACTTTCGAAGTGTAAATATAATAATCACAAATACTCTTTGCGTAGTATAAAACTCGATTTGTTTTTGCAATTTCCCGAAAAGAAGCTTGGGTATAGACAGAAGAAAATGCATTGTCAAACGAAGGTATGGTTTTCAGACATTCGTACACATCTCTCAATACACATGTTCCATAAAACAAAATCATGGGTTTTTCTTTTAGAATTGCTTCAATAATATGTGATTCCATGAAATCCTTATATGGTTTGTAGCCATCCTCAACTAATTGCTGCTCAATAGTTTGAAAAGCGTATTTGCTACATACTACAATATATGCGCTGTTAGGAATAATACTTCGAGAATACGGACACACGTCAATCTCTCCATTTAATCTCTTTTCCCCCCATTCTTTAGAAACATTGCTGACACAGAATGCTATTTTAATCGTGCCTGAGTACTTGATACAAAATTCCTCAGCAACTTCTCCAGCGCCAAAAACCACTATCGGCCTATCATGAAGGTTATGAAGTACCTGTTTTTTTATTCCGTCTTTATCCATTATGACTATTCTTTCTATATAAACTTTTGAATAAGGTCTGCTATGTTTCTTACGCTTCTGAAATTATCCGGGGTAACATATTCTACATCAATTTCAATACCATATTTCTCTTCAAGCATAACTATCAGATTGACTATTCCAAAAGAATCCAGAACGTCTGTTGAAAGCAAATCCTGATCTACATCAGTCAGCTCTTCTGCGCTTAATTCCTCGATCATTTTAATGATTTCATTTTGCATGCTTATCTCCTTTTTTGCCCTATTCACGTCATTCACCTTCAAATCAACATTTACAGAGGTAATGCTTCTAGTTTGCCATACTCACCGCATCTTGTATGCATTTTCTCATGAAACTTTATCATCTTGTCTGAAATAGAAAATGTATATACGCTTTTGCCCTCACCATTGAGTACGCCTGTAATATAATTGCTCAAAATCATGTAATATCCACTGTTTCTGTATTCTTCAGCAATGATTGTCCCCCCCACAACTGCCAGATCATCAGTTTCGGCATATGTGGCAGTGTGTGCCACAATTTTGCCATCTTTTCTAATAATATAACTACGACCGGTCTCAGATTGAATTCTATCTCTTAGTTGTGCTTCCAGACCGTCAATATCATAGTGTCCACCGATTTCAGAATCCTTACAGATAAGTACAGCAATATCTCTTGCATCCTCTTCAACAGCTCTCTTAACTAATGAATAATCACTTGCTTTCCTGAAACGATCCATCAAATAAATGACTCCATAGGTAGATTTATACCCATCAAGTACTTCCAACTGCTGTATCACAGTTCTGGGGCCTGAGATCATTTTTACACTATTTTGTAATAACAGCCGTGAGAAATCCTCAAGTTCATTTCTGTCAAGATGCCCATCCCTCTTATATATCTGAAAACTGTCATAATATTTCATTACAACAACCGGTCCTGCCTCATCATTTCTGTCAGAAAGAAAAACCTGCAGTTTTCCTGATCCAATTCCGTAATTCAAAATGTCCATGTATAAATAAAGGCAGTTTGAGACGTCATTCCACAAATAATCAAGTATCTGTGTCTCATCATTTTTGTCAGCTTTAATCAGCATTTAATCCCCCTGAATCCTGGTCCTGATATTCACCATCGCATTTATCAAGTTGTCATAATCCGTTTTATCTATCGCCCCTAAATGTCCTACTCTGACAATAACATCTTTAAGTACTCCTCCACATGGAGTTACAAACAGATCATATTGATCTTTTAATAATGTAAAATATTCAAATGCATGCGGATTCAGCAAAACAGGTGTAAGGGCATTAGACAAAGGATAAGTGGGGATATCAAATCCATTATCAGACAATAGTCTTCTAAAGTACTTCGCATTATCTTCCACTCTGTCCTTGCTGTCTTTCTCTTGCCTTTTTAGGTATTCATTGAGTTCCAACAGTACTCCTACCGCTGGGGTAAATGGTGTCTGTCCGCGTTTCTGATTATCTATATGTTCTCTGAAATCAAAATAAAGCGTCTTTCTTGGTTGCTTCAAAACACGCTCCTCATATAGACTATTACTGATTGCAATCATTGACATCCCTGGTGCAAGAGACATTGCTTTCTGGGAACTGATGATACAAGCATCAATCCCCATCTCAGCCACATCAAGATAGTCTGCCCCAAATGAACTTATAGCATCTACAATAAAGTACATGCCATTATCTCTGCATATTTGCGAAAGCATACAAAGGTCAAACAACTGCCCCGTAGATGTTTCATCAGCATTCACAAGTAGTGCACTGTACTTAATGTTATCTGTATATTCCAACACTTTATCCTGGGTAAGTTCTTCATTCCATTCCAGCTTTATGCTATCATACGGAATTCTATGAACATCACATATTTCGCAAAATCTTCTTCCAAAGCTCCCTCCATCAACAATAAGCAGTCTGTCTTTCTCATCAAAACAATTTATAACTGAAGCTTCCATTGCACCAGTTCCAGAAGCAGTCAAAAAAATCATTTTGAAATCTTCTGTTGCTCCTAGTCGCAGTTTTAGAAGGTTCTCATTTTCAAGCATTATCTCTGAAAAAGCTGAAGTTCTGAAATATGGTAGCTGCAATGATCTAACGTCCAATGTTTCTTTGTACATCTGAACAGGACCAACTGTAAATAGTCTCATAATTCTTCAGCTTTCCTCTTTTTTCTTTCTTCTTTTTGTTTTACATGATTCAATATTCTTTCGTAGTCATCAAAGTAGTCTATCTCAGACCAAAAATGCCCTTCAACATCCTTGGTGTTTATAGGGTGGTCCTTATCTCCAGTAAATGAATAAAGCACGTTTTCCCACCACTTATCATGCTCAAAATTATTGATCATAGTCTCCAGTCGACCTTTAAATGTTGATATAAACATCTCGGAGACTTTGCCAATTCCAACATATTCGCAACTTCGCAGGGAAAGCGGAAGGTCCTTACCGTATTGGCTCACACAGCCATTATCTGTCGTAGCAAAGAAATAATCACCCGTTGCCCTTCTAGTCCTATCCACAAGCAACACAGCATCTCTCTTATCATCAAGAAGCATGTTAAGAATGGTATCTGAAAATGAAACATCTGCATTCATAATGAGACATTCACCTTCAAGTTCCTCTTTTGCAAACCATAAACTAGCTATACTGTTAGTAACATCATAAAATGGATTAAAGTAATAAGTGACATCATAGCCATCTAAAGCCTTTTTCACTTTTTCCTGCTGGTATCCTACACACACTATCACATCCATTCCATATCTTCTTAGCCGATCTACCGTTATTCTAATAAGCGGCTCACCGTTAATCGGAAGCGTTGACTTTGGAACATCTTCAATCATTCTTGAAATACGTGTTCCTTTACCAGCTGCGAGTAGTATTGCCTTCATATTTCCCTCCTTATCCATTTAGTGTCAGGATATCTTCAAGACTTATGTACTTATTTTCTTGAATCACCTCCTCTTTTTCAGTCGCTTCCAAAATAATGCTAGTTTTATACCAATCACCCTCATTAGTATAAAACTCAAAATCTGTAATCATTCCATTTTTCAAATCAAAGCGAAACGTTCGATCCTCCTTATTAAATTCCACATAATACCTGAAACCATTTGAGTGAAACATCCCTCCCAATTTACCATCTGATGTTCGCTTCCACGAAATGCTCCTATCTACTTCCAGTCTTTTATCTTTCATAACCAATGCATAATTACTATCTATAGGAGGGAAATAAACCTTCCCACCATATTCAAAACATCTCGCAAAGCTTAATTCCCCGACTATATAGCCTTCTGGATATTCTGTATACTCAACTACTTCTTTAGTCTTTTTATTCCAACAAATTATGCTGCCTCCCTTAACCCTAGGAGAAAAAAAATATTCATCTCCTACCTTACATGCACCTCCAGCTCCGTTATTATATTCTCCAATATGTTCCAGTATTACCTTTCTTGTCTCAAGACTAAACATCAATACCAAATTACTTCTACCATCTGGAATAATAATAGTTTCCCCATCAACTATTACATTTGACCTGAACAGATAACCACTTTTAGGAATCCAATCATCAATTATTTCAATTTGCATATTAGTAAGATTAAGACTGACAATTCCAGGATATGTTGAAGGAATAAGCCACATTTTTCCATTATGCACACAAGCATCTGCAAATTTCCATCTCCAACTATAAAAGCAAAACTCCTTTACACTTTTTAAAGGAATAGGTATGATATTCATTCTTTTAGTCTTTACATTATAGACATGTATGGAGCCAGCCGATGCTGGAATAAAAAAAATATCATCATTAATCCATAACGCTTTTACAAACAATCTCTTTTCAACAATGGATTCATTTCTGAACCTAGCAATAAAAATGCATTCTCCCGTCCGCATATTAACTTTGAATAAACCATTTGCATAAAAATCTGAAGCATACCCTATGTCGTCCTTAACTGCAACAGCAGAAAAAAAAAGGATCTTCTTATTCATAATTTATCCCTCTACGCATCGCGCATTCCCCCTACATAGTGATCAGTTATGTTATTCAAATATAACATTTAAGAAATCTTTCATAGGTTCTTAGAACAATAATGCTTATTTCATTTACTGTATACTCATAAGTGATAATTTTATAAAAGCATTTTCAATCAATATCTATAACCAAATGTCATCAAGTCAAATGAATAAGCTCATATTTTCATGACTCACAAAGTTTTCTGTGAACTTTTTCTGATTTGTCCCCTGGGCCTTTACAAATGATCCGCGTAGATATTATATGAGAACGCAGATGTTCTATCCTGTAGTATTGATTAATTCATGCTTTATTATCAGCTCAAGATTGCTAAACAATGAGCTGATAAAATCATTAAAAATAACCAATTGACTACCAGCTAAATCAAATTATCATGAAACGTTTGTGGTTCTGCCTAGGAAACACAACTTTAATCAAATGCATATTATTACTCTTTAAAATGTTAAAGCAGGGAATATGTGAATATGATTGTTTAATGTATTTGCTCATGTTTAGAAAAAAGAGTTTATATCAAACTCAAGGGTATTTGCAATGATGAATTATTGTCTAACAGATTATTGAAGCAATCAGCATCCCCTGTTTTCCTAAACAGATACATGACTAGGTGTTCATTGTCAATTTTAGACTATACCACGTACCACATCACAATTTCCTTCAGGCCGTGCTTCGCCACATTACAGATGAATTATTTTCTGCAATTCCTTCAATACACTTATGTCCACATCCGTGCATCGGGCGGCATGGCAGCGCCGGTTTCCGGATATTTCATGATATTATCGACCAGTTGAAATATAGTCGGTAATAGTATCTTCAACAGATGCAAAAAGCCCCGATGTGTATACACCGGGGTTATATTTTTCTATATATAGATATTTATTCAAAGTATTAGCATTTGCTATCGCACGCTACAACTCCCCCGTCAATATTGTTTCATCCGATAGTATTTTGTCTTATCAATTACTCTGAATAATTTTCGCACAATTATCTTTATTTTGTATATAATGTAATGATATCATAAATATATTTTCCCAACAACTGCGCAATTTAGCTGAATTATATAAAAATTATATAAAATTCAGCAAACAATATGTCCCGATATATAATTATATATCGACATTCTTGATAATTAGTTTAACTACCGTAATAAAGAACCCCCTAAAGGAGACTTTGGGTATTTCCATTGTCTACTTTAGGGGAATCATATCAACTCTTTACACTCTTGTAGCTATACTATTCCTACCGGCCATGATCAAATTATTGGAACAAATACGTATACCTCCTCATCTGCTCAAACAGAACATCCCTTACTCTATCAATGATTACTTTATCATAGCCCACAATATTATTTAGAATCTTCTCAACATCGTTCTTTGAAAAATAGAATCTAATATTCATGCCATACAGTTTTTCAGCAATTTCAACCTGCTCGTCAAAGTCCTGACAAATAGTTTTTGCTTCAACCCTATCCATAAGTGTATAAACATCCTCCGATAATGGATAGTCCATTGTCGTATCAGCCAGTAAGCCGGCTCCTTGATCGAAGATAGGACAATATCTATATTGCCCATTACTTTTTATTATTACCGCTATGTTATGTGTATGCCGGTCTTCATTTAGACAAAATGCATCCAGTGTTAATAGCTTCGCCATATATACGCCAAAATCATCCAGTCCCGTAACTTCCTGAGTCCTTGCTACGATAAGCTTTAATCTTTCCTCATGATCAGGAATTGAATAAATCATATTGTTCAGTCCAACTCCATAGCTGTTTAGCATAAGCCTTTCAAGAGTTACCAGCTGTTCCCCTTCCCTTAGAAAATTCCTACAGGAAACGCCCATAAATATTTGAGAATTATATTTAATCTGTTCCTGCTTATAAGTAACAAACTCAGAACTATCAAGCGAACTCTTATCAAGCAGACATGAGACCACATACTCAGCCAGCCCCTCATACCCCGTATAATCAGCCTTATACCATATTCCGTTCTTCTCCCACTTTAGTTGATTTCCTTTGGAAGATTTTCTATTGACATCTCTTTTATCTCTATCAAAAAGCTCTATCATCGCTCAATCCTTATCCAAAAATCATCCTCAGCCATCCGCCCTTCTGTCTTCTCAATTATCATAAACGGATCATAAAAAGGTATGCCCAGATCCTTTAGCACCAGTTTCATTTTATCCCTTTCTTCCGGAAAACATCTGGTTTTAAGAAATTCCTCATAATCCCTAAAAGAAGGATGCTCATTTTTCCCAAAAGCGCGGAATATCAGATTATCTGTATAGTTCTTAATTCTGACTCTTTGGTTAACTATATCGACATCTATAACAGTGCACACAGTATTCAGGTAATAATACCATAGCCTCAGCGGATACTTCTTCTCAGGGATTTTCAGTTCCTCTGCTATCTCAGGATGAAGCAGCATTATCTGCGCCAAAAGTGATATCGGTCCTGTCACTTCCTTGTCCGACATCTCCCACCTCTCAACTGTGGCCTTTGATACATTGCAAAAAAGGGCAAACTCCTTCTGTGTCATTCCCAGTTTTGCCCTCATGGCCTTGATATCTTCAGCTTTTATGGAGTTTGGAATTACATACTTTGTCTTATTCATAATAAAATTATAGCCATTAAAATGATGGCTTGCAACTGCATTTTTGCCATCATTTTAATGGTTATTCTGTAAGGTTATAAACTACAATTATTTTCCTGTTTATTCCACTTTCCTCACATCATCAACACTAAACTGGAGTTTTACCATCGTTCCAAACATTTCGATTGTGGTAAAGATAATCCTCCTTTCAGCATCGACCTGAGTTACAGTGAATTCCTGGTCTTCGTACACGCCTGTCTCATCAACTACCTTGTCTCCGGGGTGGATTCCTATGTCATAGGCGCCTTTAATAATGTTATGTTCTCTATTAGTCTCTGTGCTTTTTTCTAATTCGGACATCCATGTAAGAGGTGGATCGCTCTCAGTCCAGAGTCCGAATTTCAGCTTTCTTTCTTTTCCGAAAACATCCGCCTTTACTATTGCACGTCTCCTCGAGATATCGAACTTTATGACTCTGTTGCTGTATTTTGCAAGAGGCCCGATGATGTGCTCTATCCGTCCGTTTGAGGCACGCTTAATTAGGCTTACTCTCATAAGACCGTTTTCCATCAGGGTATCCAGGAACCGCTGGTCGTCCTCATCAACCGGTATGAATATCTTCGTTCCGTCCTTCTCCACTGAGCCAAGGAGCTTCTTAAACTCCGGCACTATCTTTAGAGAATCGAATACTTTTTGAGGAGTGTCTGTCTCAACGAAAAAGTATCCGGGAAAGAGTCTCCTTAGATGAATGGTTGCTCTGCCATCTTTTTTCCTCACATCCTCAAACATGGGAATGAATAATTTGCTGAAGCATTCCGAATCTGCGGTTTTCTTAAATATGTCCATTACCAGCTGTTCATTATCGCTTTTCGTCTGTACTACGTACCACATGTCAGTTAAGGCCTTCTCTTTCTATCATTTTCTTCACCATATTAAACTGAAAATCTCTCAATCCATTTGTTAATGATATCCGTAAGCCGTATTATAGTACCCGCGCTATAGATTATGAGATTTTAAAATAATTATAGAATACCGTTCTATCACATTCAACGCATACACACATTCCCCCTAAACTCTACGCCATATCATCCGAAATACTATATGTAACCGTTAACAAATGAGGATCGCGTATGAGAATACAGCATAATCTGGCCGCCATGAACAGCAACAGAATGCTGGGAAATACGTCTGTATCAAAGCAAAAATCTTCGGAGAAGCTCTCGTCGGGTTATAAGATAAACCGTGCAGCGGATGGAGCAGCTGAATTATCCATCAGCGAGAAGATGCGTAAGCAGATCCGGGGATTAGGGCGTGGCATCGACAATATCGGTGACGGAGTATCCATGTGCAAGATAATGGATGGCGCCCTGCATGAAGTGAACGACATGCTTCAGCGAATGAATGAACTTTCAATTCAGGCCGCCAACGGAACGCTGAGTGCTACAGACAGACTGGCTATTGAGAATGAGATCGGTCAGCTTAAGAGAGAAATAAACAGAATATCCTCCACCACCAAGTTTAATGAGATCTATCCGCTACGGACACCTGATAAAGTAGTACTTAGTGATGCCCCTCCGTTGGAAATCACCCAGGCGGGTGCTGATATAGTCTTCGCGGTTGACAACACCGGCAGCATGGGTGGGATGATCAGGAATGTGGCCGGCAATCTTTCTTCATTTGCCAACAATCTTGACAAATATAATGTAAGATATGGTGTCATAGCCTACGGAGACCTCAATGACAGCAGTATCAAAACCTATCCCATGGTCGATAGTCTCGATGATCTTTCAGCTAACCTGAATGACACAGCTGCTCACCTCACAGGTGGAGGCGACGGTCCTGAGTCTACCCTGGATGGAATAATGGCTGCCATCAACAATTATGACTACAGACCTAACGTAGCTAAGGAGATAATCGTAGTCACCGATGCCGACTACCACACCAAAGAGACAAGAGCCAGCTCATCCCAGTTCCTCGAATCAGATGTATTATCCGCCATTGAAGCTTCAGGAGTAAGAGTCTCAGTGGTGACCAACAGCAATTACATGAATTTGTATTCCAAGCTTGCCAACGGTAAAGTCCTCAATATGAATTCACAATATAAAGAGGAGCTGAACTCTCTCACGAATGATATCGGTAAATCAGCGGCTGAGAAATCATCTACGAAGACGATAATTCCTGTGACCAATGATGCTGCCGAGATCAAAATTCACATGAGTGGCAAAACCAGCGATTACTCTCATATACACACCTATCATGTTTCAACGTTCAGCTTAAGGATTGATGATGTCTGCTGTCTTACGTCAAAACAGGCAACCGATAGCATAGACATAGTATCCTACGCGTTACAAAAAATAAGTGACATGAGATCACAGATCGGCGCAGAACAAAATGGTCTGGAGCACGCCGAGAAAGTAAACGGTAACACCCGTGAAAACACCACCGCTGGTGAATCACGACTTAGAGACACAGACATGGCAGAAGAGATGGTCAGGCTATCCATGCAGAACATCCTGGAACAAGCCGGACAATCGATGCTGGCCCAGGCAAATCAGACACCCCAGGGCGTCATGTCGCTCCTACAAGTACAATAATCACTTGGACCTTATGGAAAGTGATACAGCTTTGACTGACAGATAAGCTGTGAATCAAAATAAACCATCAAAATAATGGTCTGCAAATGGATTTCTACCATTATTTTGATGGTTTATTATCATTTTATCATTTCCGTTACTAATTAACGGATTCTTCTATACCTCAACCAAGTCCTTCATATCACATCCCAGAGCTTTGCTGAGTTTATAAACCGTTATTGCCTGAGCTTTATTG
>JAEEGL011285719.1_pt1 | contig 18336 bp, 12 predicted proteins | sample 9134231 | NCBI WGS metagenome assembly JAEEGL01 (sample SAMN16246548, study PRJNA631951) | gut metagenome | biome: gut microbiome; feature: rumen; material: fiber-attached | host: Bos | place: Iran: Karaj | collected 2018-10 | reverse complement strand
GTATGGCACGGATTATATTTCCGTCATGCCGACCAACCTCTACGGTCCGAACGATAACTATCACCCCGAGCACAGCCACGTGCTGCCGGCACTCATCCGTCGCTTCCATGAAGCCAAAGAGAGTGGAGCAGCGTCTGTGACCTGTTGGGGTACGGGCAAACCGCTGCGTGAGTTTCTGTATGTGGATGACTTGGCGAACCTCTGCGTGTTCCTCATGAACCACTACTCGGGCAATGAGACCGTCAATGCCGGCACCGGCAAGGAGTTGAGCATCAAGGAACTGACGGAGTTGGTAGCGAAGGTCGTAGGCTACGAAGGCGAAATTCTTTGGGATACCACGCGCCCCGACGGCACACCGCGCAAGCTGCTCGATGTGAGCAAAGCCACCGCGCTTGGATGGACCTACAAGACCGAACTGGAAGACGGTATCCGCCTGGCCTACAAAGACTTTTTGGAGAACCCCATGCGCGCAGAGCGATGACCGGTTTAGAACCGGAGCAAGTTAACCATGCGGGATTTTAGTTTAGACATATATCGGGAGTTGTTGGAGACCCTTCAGCGGATGGGGTATCAACTAATCTCGTATGCTGAATATCTTCGGAATACCGGGATATCGGGATATCGGGATACTGACAAGTTCGTCATCCTACGTCACGATGTTGATGCGAGACCCGAGAACAGCCGGAAGACCGCGCAGATAGAGCATGCCCTCGGTGCGAAAGCAACCTATTATTTCCGAGTAGGCAAGGAGAGCAATAATCCCGAAGTGATCCGTGCGATAGCAGCCTTGGGACACGAGATAGGCTATCACTACGAAGACATGAGTCTGTGCGACGGGAAGGTGGATGAGGCGTGGAGTCATTTTCAGACATGGCTGGATTATTTCCGTCAGTACTACGCAGTCGAGACGATCTGTATGCACGGTGCGCCGACGAGTAAGTGGGACGGCAAGGACCTGTGGAAGAAATACAATTACAAGACGCTCGGTATCATCGGTGAACCGTACATGGATACCGACTTCGCGGATGTGTTCTACCTTACGGATACGGGCCGCTGTTGGGACGGATATAAAGTGAGTGTGCGCGACAAGATCCCCGGGCACCAGGAAGAATGGACCGCCAAGGGACTGACTTGGCATACGACGCCGCAGTTATTGCAGGCTATCGAAACCGACCGACTGCCGGCACATGTGATGATCACTACCCATCCGCAGCGCTGGACGAATAACAAGGCCGCATGGCTGAAGGAGTTGGTACTCCAAAAAACGAAGAATGTGATAAAGAAACTATGGATAAAAAACTAAAATTGGTATGCATGCTTGCATTGGTTTGCTTCGCGCTCTCGTCCTGCGTGACGGCGCGAAAAGTGAACTATATGCAGGAACCCGACAAGTATATCCCTCATTATGCGGATACACTTAGTTTTGAGGACTACGAGTTGCGAATCGGTGACCGATTGTATGTGTATGTCTATTCGCTGGACGGAAACGTCACGAAGATGTACAATGCCGGAGGTAACGGAAGTCAAGTGAGACAGCAAATGATGATGGGTGGAGGTACGATGGGTTCGTACGATTTGTACACCTATCTCATTGCCGAAGACGGAACGATCGACTTCCCGACGATCGGCAAGGTGCCGGTGCGCGGACTGACGACTCGCGAAGTGAAGCGTAAGTTGGAAGAAGAATTAAGTAAGCTGTTACAGGAGATTCCGGGGTACAGTACCGTGTCGGTAGAGGTCAATATCGTCAACCGTTCCTTCTCCGTCATCGGTGCGCAGAGCGGTCGGTATATGATCACGAAAGAGAAGATGACGATCTTCGAAGCCCTCGCAATGGTCGGTGACCTCGGTGAGTTCAACAGCCGCAAGGAGATCAAACTCATTCGTGAGAAAGAAGGCGTGACGACCGTCAAGACCTTCGATGCCCGCTCGAAAGATATCATCAATTCCGAGTTTTACTATATCGAGCCGAATGATATCATCTATATCCGTCAAATCCCGGGCTATAGCTTCGGCATCAACTCCGCAGCCACTGTAGTGGGCGTGACAGCAGCGACTATATCGTTCGCGGTATTCGTTTACTCGGTAGTTCAGACGGGTATTAACCATGTTAACAAACATTATCCAAAACAATAAAGCTATGAGACAGATCAGATTTATCCTTTTCGGCCTCGTAGCCGTGTTGTTATCCAGTTGTTACAGCCACCGCCAGATAGGCTATCTGCAAGAACCGACCAAATCCAACAAACTGCCGGTCTATGACTCCGTGCCGTACGAACCCTATCGCATACGCGTCAACGACGAGATCATTTATCGTCTCATCACGCTGGATCAGACGATCTCGAAGATGCTCGAAGCCGGCAACGGCGGAGCGGGTAACAGTCAATATGCCAATTCCTATCGTGTATATGAAGACGGCACGGTCGATCTGCCGTTCCTCAAGCCGGTGCGCGTGGTAGGACTGACGGAGTTGGAGGCGCAGGACACCATCCGTGCCGCTATCCGCGAGATACTGCCGGACGCAGACGTCAAGGTGGCGCTGTATAACAAGTACTTCTCCGTAGTGGGTGATGCCCGCGCAGGACGGTATTTCATCTATAAAGAGAAGATGAACATCTTCCAGGCCCTCGCCATGACGGGCGATGTGATGAACAGCGGTGACCGCCGTCACATCCGTATCATCCGTCCGCATGATAACGGCGAAGAACCGGAGATTCTGGAGTTCGATATGCGTACCAACACCATCATCGACTCCAAATACTACTACGTCTATCCGAATGACGTGATCTATGTAGCGCGAACCAAAGACAGTTTCTATAAAGTACCTACCTATACGGGCTTCCTGGGCTTGATTACCAGCAGTGTGGCGCTCCTGACGACGGTACTCAACTATGTGGCATACTTATATAAATAACGATTATGGCAAATAATCAATATTACAATCCGGGCGGAAACAACAACGCCTATTACAATCCGGGAGGTAACAACCATTACTATAACCCGGGCGGTAACCAACAGTATTATTATCAGGGCGGCAATCAGCAGTATTACCAGCAAGACCCGCAGCAGCAGAATGATGATGATGACAACAGCATGAACTTCAACCCGCTGGAGTGGTTATTTACCTTCCTGCACTACTGGTACTTGTTCGTGATTGCACTGGTGATTGCATTAGGTCTCGCGATGTTGAAGAACAGACGCTGGATACCGACGTATTACTCGCAGGGCACCATCGTCATCAAGGAGAGCGCTACCTATGGTAGTTCGGCTTCGGCGCTGATGAGCGGTTTCGGTGTCGATGCGGGCTACAAGAATGTGAACAATCAAATGATCATGCTCGGTTCATACGACCTGATGAGCAGGGTAGTGGACTCGCTGCCGTTCCTCGATGTAGAGTACATTACGCAGGGACGCTTCAAGACCCGCCAACTCTATCGCCAGACGCCGATACTCGTGGAGGCCACCCGTATCGACCCGCGTGCGTATGAGATCCTCTATCAGGTAAATTTCCGTCATGACGGATCGATGCACCTCTCGTCCACCAACGAGAACCTGTATCTCGAAATGGATGTGCACTATGGCGAACCGATTCATTGCCCGTATTTCGACGGAAAGATCTTCCCGACGGAACTCATGACCAATAACGGAAAGATCTATTTCCGCTTCCGTAGCCATGAGTCCTTGGTGGATGAGTTCATGAGTCGTCTGCAACTGTCGTTCGTGACAGAGGGATCGACCGTATTGGCCCTCTCACTCGTCAGCGAGACCCCGCAGCGCGACTGCGAGTTCATCGACGAGTTGGCGAAGATATACCTGCTACAGAACCTCGAACAGAAGAATGAAGTGGCAGAGAACTCCATCCGCTTCATCAACGAGCAGCTGCAGAACCTGCAGTCTTCCTTGCAGGTAAGCGAAGGTGCGATGACCAATTTCCGTCAGGAGAATAAGTTCGTTGATGTCAACTCGTATGCCGGTCAGCTGATGGGCCGCATCGCTGCTTACGACCAGCAGTCGATGGAGTTACGTCTGCGTGAGACCTATTTCGACTACTTGATCAAGTATATCCACGATAATATCGAGAAAGGCGCCGTCATCGCTCCGACGACCATGGGCGTGAATGAACCGATCTTGGTGGGCCTCGTACAGCAACTCAACGACCTGCGTATCCAGCGCGGCGAGTTGACGGAGAAGAATGTGTACTACGCGAAATACACCAAAGATATCGAGAATGTCAAGACCGCTATCGAAGAGGTAGTGACCTCTATGCGCGCTTCGCTGGAGATCGAGAAAGAGGACCTGGCGAACCGCTATAAGGAAGTGGAGCGCTCGATCAAGCAGTTGCCGCAGAAAGAACTTGAGATGGTAGCTATCGAGCGTAACTACCGCATCGACGATAACTACTATACCTTCTTCCTCCAGAAGCGTGCCGAGGCCGAGATCCAGAAGGCTTCCAATACGCCGGACAACAGCATCATGGATAAAGCCCGTACGACGGCTATCATGAATGCCAAGGCCAAGAAGAAGACCACTTCGACCTACCTCATTATCGGCTTCCTCATTCCGATGATTCTTATCATCCTCAGCGAGTTGCTCAATAACAAGATCCGTTCGCCGAAGGATGTAGTCAAACTCAAATACTTCCGTCTCATCGGTACACTGCGCCACGCCAAGAGCCAGAACCCGACGCTGGTACGCGCTTCGCCTCGCTCCAGCTATGCAGAGATGCTTCGTGCAATCCGTACGCGTATGGAGTTTGTGCTGCGCCGCAAAGAGAAGATGGTTATCTGCGTCACCTCGACGGAGTCCGGTGATGGTAAGACCTTCCTCTCTACCAACCTCGCAGCCCTCTATGCGATGACCGGAAAGAAGACCTTGTTGGTCGATCTCGACCTTCGTAAGCCGAACATCCACACCAAGTTAGGTCTGGAGAATGGCTCAGGTATGTCCAACTACTTGATCGGAGAGGCTGAGGAAGAAGATATCCTTGTGCACAACACGCCGTTCGGCTTTGATTTCGTGCGTGCCGGTACCATCCCGCCGAACCCGGGTGAGTTGGTGCACTCCGACAAACTGGCCAAGACGCTTGAAAAGGCGCGTGAGGAATACGACTTCATCGTTATCGATACTTCGCCTATCGGTTTGGTGCCTGATGCGTACGCCGTCATCGAGCATAGCGATATCTGTCTCTATGTGATTCGCTGTATGCAGACCAATAAATCCTTCTGCAAGCAGACCCTCGAGCAAGTATCGGATGTAGTGGATCAGCCGGAGAAGATCCAATTGGTTCTCTCGGATATCCCGACTTCCGGTCGTCACTCCTACGGCTCCGGTTATGGTTACGGCTACGGCGGTTACGGCGGTTACGGCTACGGCCACTTCGGTTATGGCGGTTACGGCGGTTACGGCTACGGCTACGGAGGCAACAACTCCAGATCCAGTCGCTACGGCAAGTTGTACGGCAAGATATACGGCAAACTCGTGAAGGACGATAAGGCTTACCGCTCGTATTACTACTATCACCACGACGAAGACGACGAGGAGTCGCAGACCAACGAAAACAGTAATAACGATAACAAGGCATAAGTATGTCGGCTGCTTTTGACAATGATAAATACATCCGTATTCAGTCGGAGCACATCCGCGAACGCATTGCGCAGTTTGGTAACAAGCTGTATTTGGAGTTAGGCGGAAAACTGTTCGACGACCTGCATGCGAGTAGGGTACTGCCCGGATTCATGCCGGACAGTAAGTTGCAAATGTTAACCCAATTGCAGGACTCGCTGGAGATCATCATCGTCATCTCTGCGGAGGATATCGAGCGCAATAAGGTGCGTCAGGACTTAGGTATTACCTACGACGAAGACGTGCTGCGCCTGCGCGAGGCCTTCATGGCGCGCGGATTCCTGGTCTCGTCGGTCGTTATCACGCACTATACGGGCCAGCGCTCGGCGGACGCATACCGTCAGCGCCTGGAGCGCAAAGGTATTCGCGTATATTACCATTATATCATCGACGGCTATCCGCATAACGTGGACCTCATCGCATCGGAGGACGGTTTCGGAAAGAATGACTTCGTGGAGACGACGCGGCCGCTGGTAGTGGTGACGGCTCCCGGTCCCGGAAGCGGCAAGATGGCGGTGTGCTTGAGCCAACTCTATAACGAGCAGGCGCACGGGCACGAAGCCGGTTATGCGAAGTTCGAGACCTTCCCAGTGTGGAACCTGCCTCTCAAGCATCCGCTGAACGTGGCCTATGAGGCGGCGACGGCGGACCTGCAGGACGTCAACATGATCGACCCCTTCCACCTGGAGGCATACGGCAAGACGGCGGTGAACTACAACCGTGATGTGGAGATATATCCCGTCCTGGATGCGCTCTTCACCTCTATCTACGGCCAGAACCCCTATAAGTCGCCCACCGACATGGGCGTGAACATGGTGGGTTTCTGCATCAGCGATGATGACGCCGTACGCGAAGCCAGCAAACAGGAGATCATCCGCCGTTATTTCCAGTCGCTGTGCCACATGGCCAACGGCGCCTGCAACGATGCGGAGATCAAGAAGATAGCCTTGTTAATGCAGCAAGCGGGTATTACGACGGCTTATCGCCGCACGACCGTAGCTGCGCGCGAACGTAGAGCGCTCACGGGTGCGTTGCACGACGGCGTCTTTGCCCATGCGGCCGCTATCGAACTGCCTGATGGTCAAATCATTACCTCGGAAGCCGGAGACCTCCTGGGTTCGTCGGCAGCCCTGTTGCTCAACGCGATGAAGGAACTGGCGGGCATTGACCATTCCGTACGACTCATTCCGGAAGAGATCATCGAGCCGATACAGCGAACCAAGATCAGTTACCTGCATGGCCAGAACCCGCGTCTCCACACGGATGAGGTGTTAGTGGCGCTGTCGGTATTGTCGCTGCAAGACGAGAACTGCCGCAAGTCCCTGGAGACCCTGCCGTTGTTGAAAGGCTGCCAAGCGCACTCGACGGTGATGCTCAAGGAAGTGGACTGGAAAACATTTAAGAAATTAGGAATTGATTTAACAACCGATCCTGCGAAAAAATAGATAGCAAAGGCTTCGAAGAGAACTCGGGTGAGAATCCCGGACTGACCGGCAACTGTGATGGTCGAAGGACCTAAGTCAGATCGCTTCCTCTTTGCACGATGGAACGTCCTCCAGGAATAGGACAAACCCATGATAAGACGTCTGTTCTTCATACTGATTCTTGCACTTAGTGCGGCCTCTGTTTTCGCGACGAGCGAGACAGAGCTCGATTCGTTATATCGCGACTTCCGCATCGAGGAGGTCGAGGTGACGGCGCGTGCGCTTACCAAAGACGTCATCGTGCCGCAGACTCTCAAAGGCGCGCAGTTAGAGCGCCTCAATGCACTCAATGTGGCGGACGCCTTGCGCTATTTCTCGGGCGTCCAACTCAAAGACTACGGTGGTGTAGGAGGTATCAAGACCATCAACGTACGCTCCATGGGAAGCCAGCACACCGCGGTCTATTATAACGGCGTGCAACTGGGTAATGCGCAAAACGGGCAAGTGGACTTAGGCCGCTTCTCGCTCGATAACATGGAGCAGATCCAACTCTATAAGGGCCAGAAATCCGATATCTTCCAGTCCGCACGCGAGTTCGGCTCGGCGGGAAATGTCTATCTGACGACCCGCAGACCGTATTTTAAAGATAAGGAACGCGTACATGTGCGCGCGCAATTGCGCTGCGGTTCGTTTGCCCTCGCCAACCCCAATATAGGCTTTGACCTCAAACTCACGGAGACGCTTGCCCTCAATTTTGATGCCGAGTATGTGCATTCGGACGGTAAATACCCGTTCCGGTATCGCCGTGTACTCCCCACCGGCGAGGTGGCGTACGACACGACGGCTATCCGCCAAAACGGAGACATCAACGCCGTGCGCGTGGAGGGTGGTTTGCATGACTACTACAGCACGACGGGTTTCTTCCGTATCCATGCATATAACTACTGGTCCGAACGCGGTATTCCCGGCGCGATCGTCAATAATGTGTGGCGAAACGGTGAGCGTCTCTGGGACCGCAACACCTTTGTGCAAGCCGAGTGGCAAGACGAGTGGTTTAACCGCTGGAGCACGCGCGTCTTAGCCAAGTGGGCGAACGACTATACGCACTATAAGAACTACGACGAGCGCCTGCTGCCCTCCGACAATGAGTACCTGCAACAGGAACTCTATTTCTCCTTTGCGAATAAAGTGCAAATCTTTAATTGGTGGGACGCTTCGCTGGCGTACGACTACCAGTATAATGTACTGGACCGGAGCAACTTGCTTATTGAGGCGGAGCCTGAACATTTCGGGCGTCACAGCCACTGGCTCAGTGCCGCTACGGCGATGAATATTAAGGAATACCTGCGTCTGCAAGCCTCAGTGCTGATGACGGCGGTTAGCAATCAGCCTTCAGTTGTCAGCCTTCAGCCCAAATTTACGCCCGGTGTCTTCTTCTCTTTGCGTCCGTATCCGGCGATAGACCTGAGTATCAACGCCTTCTACAAGCAGAGTTACCGCTATCCGACCTTCAATGACCTTTACTATACCGACCTGGGCAATGCCGACTTGCGGCCGGAACTGGCGCGCCAGCATTCGGTAGAGGTGGCATATAAAATCACAAATCACAAATCACAAATCACAAATGATGCGGGCTATGAAATAGCCGCATCGCTGTCCTATTACTACAACCGTATTACGGATAAGATCATCGCATATCCGAAGGGACAACAGTTCCGATGGACGATGCTCAACCTCGGCACGGTGAAGATCAACGGCGTGGACGCTCACGCGGACTTCTCCTTCTTCCTGCCGAAGAATTTCACGCTTCACGCGCAACTCAACTACACCTATCAGACGGCGATAGATGTCACGAATCCGGAGGACACCTATTACGGTCATCAGATCCCCTATATCCCTTGGCACAGCGGCAGTGTGGTCGGCGGACTGGACTGGAAGAGTAAACGCGGAGACCACTACGGCTTCAACTACTCCTTCATCTACGTCGGCAAGCGCTATTGCCAGCAGGAGAATACGGTCTATAACGAAGTGTTGCCGTGGTACACGCACGACTTGATGCTATACGCCGAATGGGGTATTCACACGAATCATGACTACTGGCTAAAGGCCAATTTCGAACTCAATAACATGCTCGGACAGGACTACGAGGTCATCCAGAACTATCCGATGCCCAAACAAAACATACGATGTACCGTCGCTTTCAGATATTAATCGGCTTAGGACTCTTGGCGCTTAGCGCTTGGCTCTTCACCGCTTGCCGCGGCGATGAGATCGTCTATCCGACGATCGGCACGCATGTCACGGATGAAGTGCGCAAGGGTGGGTTGTATGTGCTCTGTGAAGGAAATATGGGCTCCAACAAAGCCCGCCTGGATTATATCAACCTGCATGACGGCGACTATTACGCGAACTGGTACGGGGCGATGAATCCCAAGCAAATGAAGGAACTCGGCGATGTGGGCAATGATATCCAGCAATACGGCGGTCGTCTCTATGCCGTCATCAACTGCTCGCATAAAGTCGAAGTGATGGACCTCAAGGGACGGCACATCGCGAAGGTGGATATCTCGAACTGCCGCTACATGGCCTTCAAGGGCGATAAGATGTATGTCAGCGCGTATGTGGGTTCGGTGGCTGACCCCGACATGCTCGGTTCGGTCTATGAAGTGGACACGGCGACGCTGACCGTCACGCGAGAAGTCAAAGTAGGCCATCAGCCCGACGAATTGTGCGTGGTAGGAAACCGACTCTATGTCGCCAATTCCGGCGGTTATCTCACGAACCGTTACGACTCCACGCTCTCGGTCATTGACCTCACGACCTTCACGGAGACGCAGCAAATCGTCGTAGGCCTCAATCCGACGCGCGTGCGTGTCGATGACAAGAACCATCTATGGGTGTGCTGCCAAGGAAACTACGCGGCTACGAAACCTTCCCTGGTCATCTTGGACCATGCGACTGTTTTGAAGCGTATTCCGGTGGCCTGCTCGAATATATCTATCTACGGAAATACCGCGTATGTGATTGATAATGAGACGAATACCTTACGGGCTTTTTCGACCATCGACTTCACGGAGCAACCCCAACCGATAGATATTTCCAACTACGAGCACCCCTATGGTCTTTTGGCCATGACGGATGTCCTGTACGTCACGGATGCCAAGAACTACGTCTCGTCGGGTGTGCTGCATTGCTACAGCTACGACGGTCGCGAGCATTGGCGTGCGCTGACGGGCGACATTCCCGGTCATCTATGCCGCGTGACGGGTGAATATACCTTGCTGCCGGACACGGGTTCACATGAAGATGTCCATCCGTATATTGCCCATGTGTATGAATACCTGCCGGGCATGGGCCAATTCGTCAATGAGTTGCCAAAATACGACGAAGGAGACGATGCCGAGACGATGTGCCGTAAGTGCGAGCAGGCAATCGCCAACAATGCCGGCGGTATGGTGTGCTTAGGCGGATGGGGCGGATATATTACCTTCGGTTTTGACCACTCTGTAGAGAACCAAGAAGGCCGTGACATCCAAATCCTCGGTAATGCCTATTACATGACCGGAAGTGCGGTGTATGGCAGTTCCGAACCCGGCATCGTGCTCGTCAGCCGCGATGAGAACAAGAATGGAAAACCCGATGACGCGTGGTACGAACTGAAAGGCAGTCTGTACGATGACCCGCAGACGAACCATATCTATCAAAAGACCTACACGCGCGCCGGAGATACAATCCAAAATCCCTTCCATAAGCAACCGTACTACCCGCAGTGGATAGCAGAAGACGAATACACGCTTTACGGCGCCAAACTGCCCTCGCAGACGGAGAAAATCAGCGGACAGGTGGTACAAAAAATCTTGGATTTCGGCTATGTGGACAATAAACCGAATACGGATATAGAAGGTACGAGTTTTGACATTTCGTGGGCTGTAGATGCGAGCGGGCAATCAGTTAGTCTGCCGACGATTGATTTCGTTCGTGTCTACACCGCGATCGATGAGATCAACAGTCCTACGGGCGAGATTAGTACTGAGATTAAAGGAGCAATTGATTTACACATCAATAATTAACTTATTTATTAACTTTTAAAAACCAATTTATTTATGAGAAAAATTTTCCTTTTTGCAGCGGTTGCTATGATGAGCACCGCAATGTCCGCTCAGCTGCAAGTGGCAACCTTTGAGGATGTCACGATCGGAGCTCCGGAGAGTGTGCTTCACCTAAGTGAGACGGGCGCTATCAAGAGCGGTAGCTTCTTCTTTACGCAAGAAGTGGATATGAGTTGGGGGTATGCTTTGTACTATGGAAACTTGCCTTCCAACAAATCGGACAATGTGTTTGTGTCCTATCTGGATGCAGAGAAATCAGCCAGCGGCGGTGCGTATGAAGGCGAGAACTTCAATGTTTGGACCGCTTCGTACGGTGGTACGAACGGGATTACCCTCGAAGAGGCTGCTGTGGTACCGGGATTCTTCATTAACAACTCCGCGTATGCCGTTAACTCGATGTGTAATGGTGATGGCTACGCAAAGAAATTCGGCAAAGACGACTGGTTCAAACTGACTATTGACGCTACACTCAATGGGCAGGGCATTGACACAGAAGTCATTGTGGATTTGGCGTCTAACGGCGAGTACATTGACCAATGGACCTATGTCGATCTTAGCCAATTTGGTCCGATTGATGCGATCAAGTTCACCCTGACGAGTAGCGATAACGGCGACTATGGTATGAATACGCCGGCTTACTTCTGCATGGATAACTTCGGCGCAGAGAAACCGGAAGGCTATGTAGAACCGAAACGTGCGAAATTCTTGGAAATTGCTACCTTCGAGGATGTAACAATCGGAGCTCCGGAAAGTGTGCTTCACCTGAGCGAGACGGGCGCTATCAAGAGCGGTTCATTCTCCTTCACGCAAGAAGTTGACATGAGTTGGGGGTATGCTTTGTACTATGGAAACTTGCCTTCCAACAAATCGGACAATGTGTTTGTGTCCTATCTGGATGCAGAGAAATCAGCCAGCGGCGGTGCGTATAAAGGCGAGAACTTCAATGTTTGGACCGCATCGTACGGTGGTACGAACGGGATTACCCTCGAAGAGGCTGCTGTGGTACCGGGATTCTTCATTAACAACTCCGCGTATGCCGTTAACTCGATGTGTAATGGTGACGGCTATGCTAAGAAATTCGGCAAGGACGACTGGTTCCGTCTTACCATTGGTGCTATGCGCAACGGAGAAGGTATTTATTCGATAGTCACTGTTGATTTGGCTGCCGACGGCGAGTATATCGACAAGTGGACCTATGTAGACTTGACTGAGTTTGGTAAGGTAGATGCTATCTTCTTCACGCTGACGAGTAGCGATAACGGCGACTATGGTATGAATACGCCGGCTTACTTCTGCATGGATAACTTCGGTCAAGCGAAACCTGCAGGTTATGTAGAGCCGGAGCGTGCTAAGTTCGATGGAGAACAAGGTATCGAGGGTGTAGAGGCTGCTACGAAGGCATTCAAGGTAATGCGTAACGGCCAACTCATCATCGTTCGCGGTGAGGCGGAATTTACGGTAATGGGTCAATCCATTAAGTAATGCGTCGTTTTTTACCGATCATAGGATTGCTGCTTTGCTTTGCGGGCTGTGTCAAACAGTCCGCAGAGCAGGGTAGTGTGCCTGCAGGAAACAAATACGCCACGGGCTTTCAGATCACGCCTACAGACACCGGTACCATCGTTGAGGTCTTCCAGCCTTACCAGCGGCTGTGCGTCAAAGAACCGCTCCGTCGTCTTGGAACGATGAGTACCGTGCAAGTGGGTTTCCTCGATGCGATAGACGCGCTGGACTGTCTCGTAGCCGTCTGCAATCCCGAACTCATCTACACGCCCGTCAAAGGCGATGAGATAGACCTCGGAGACTCGATGAAACCCAGCGCAGAGCGTACGCTCCAAGCGGGACTCGACGCGTTGTTAGCCGTCAATTACGGCCAATATGACAACCTCGAAGCTACGCGCCTGGAAAAACTCGGCGTGACGACCATCTATATCAACGAGTGGCAGGAAGGTTCACCGCTTGCCCGTGCGGAGTGGATCCGCGTGCTCGGTGCCCTCACCGGCCGTCTCCACGAAGCCGACTCTGTTTTCCATGAGGTAGAGACGAAGTATGAGGAATTGAAAAATCATCAATCATCCATCATCAATCAGCAATCCTCTAAAATTATGAGTGGAAATAATTTTAGAGGCACCTGGTATGTCCCTTCCGGCAAGAACTACTTGGCGTACCTCTTCAAGGACGCGGGCGCAGACTATCCGTTCTACGACAATGAGCGCGAGACCTCTATCCCGCTGACCATCGAAGAGACGCTCCGCTATTTCCACGACGCTGATGTGTGGGTAGGCGCCGGCGGAAATAGCCTTGCCGAACTCGCGCAGTTAGACGAGAAGCACACTTGGTTCAAGGCCTACCAAAACGGCCGCGTCTATAACTGGCGCAAACAAACCAAGGCCGGAGGAGCGAATAATTTCTGGGAACGAGGCGTAGTACACCCCGAAGAAATGCTCGAGGACGTCATTCATATCCTGAATAACGCCCCCGATTCAACGCTGCACTTTGCTAAGCGATTATATTAGTTTCCTAGGATCCTAGTTTCCTAGTTCCCTGGAAATCTCTATCAGGCAAGCCCTGCATAAGCAATCCTTGTAATGCGTGCGCAGAAATGCGCGCGCTTTTTCGTTTAAGTCTATCCCTGCGCATTGACAGATCGCAGGATTCTCGTGATGGCAAACAAAAGGTGCCCCGCAACGGGGGCACACCTTTGCTAAACCTTTACACGTTTTCATGTAAGAAAACAATTAAACTTATTTAACCAATTTAACGATCAGCGTTCCTAATGCCGGCACCTCGATATCCTTGCGGTTCAGATCAACCGTCTCGCCCGTCAGCGGATTAATGCCTTTGGCATTATACTTACCGAGAATCTCAGCATAGGTCTCCGTCGGAATGATACGCGGTTCTTCGGCTGCGTTGGCGAACACAAACACCGCTTCTTTGTCGTTATAGCGGAAATATGCGTAGGTGTTGTTGCGCGCGAGGAAGTGCATCGTGCGGCCGAAATGCAGCACGGGCTCGTTCTTACGCCAGGTATAGAGTGCGCTCTGGAAGTTGAACATATCCTGCATAGCCGGCGTTACCTCGTCGCCCTGCGGCAGCGGAGCGCGGAGTAGGGAGTGCGCGTTCGGATCACCCTTGGCCGTCATCGCGTACTCGTCGCCGTACAGCAACTGAGGAATACCGCGCATCGTCGCCAACAGCACGTTCGCCAACTTAACGCGGCGCGGGTCTTTATCCTTGACGATATCGGTGATACGGGCCATGTCGTGGTTGCCGAGGAAAGTCAGCAACTTGTTCACGTCCGCGTACATGTAGTCGAGCGTCATCGCGTCATACACACGCGTCAGACCGTTTCCCCAACCGCTACCGTCATTCTCAAGCGCCTGACGAATCGCCTCCTCAACAGGGAAATCCATCACGGTCGGCAGGTTCGAATCAAAGCCGTCGAAGTTCTTCGCACCGCTCTGCCAGTAAGCCACAGCCGGTGCGGGACGAGTCCAGCACTCACCGACGATATTAATATTCGGATACTCCTCGCGGATGGCCTTTATCCATTGGCTGGCAGGAATCTTCTCAATATACGGGTATGTATCTACGCGCAGACCGTCGAGGTCCGCAAACTCGATCCACCAGATAGCCCACTGCTGGAAATACTTCAGCAAGTCCGGGTTCTCAAGGTTCATATCCGGCATTGGACTGTCGAACCAACCGCGGTTACTCAGCAGGCGGTCGTATTCCGATGCATTCGGGTCGTAGTTCGCCGTGAAGCAGTTATTGGTGTTCGTGAAGCTGTCGAACTGGTTAACCCAGTTATGGTACGGCAGATCTTTCATCCACCAGTGTGCTGCGCCGCAGTGGTTCGGAACCATATCCATAAGGATCTTCAGACCCTTCTCATGGGCTTTCTGAACCATTTCTGCATACAGCGCGTTCGAGCCGTAGCGCGGGTCGATGTGGTAGTAGTCCGAGCATGCGTAGCCGTGATAACTCCATGCCGCCTCGTCGTCGCCAAGCATTGGCGTCGGCCAGATAGCGGTAGCTCCAAGCGCGAGGATATGATCGAAACTGTTGATGATGCCTTGGATATCACCGCCCCAGCGGCTGTCCACATTGCTCTTGTCGGCTTTTTCGCGGGTGTCTTTGGTACTGTTATTACTCTCGTCGCCATCCACGAAGCGGTCACTCATGATGAGGTACACCACATCCGACGCATCGAAGCTCTTGCGCTCGCGGCTACCGGCTTTGCGCTCGTTGATGACATAATCATAGGTCGCTTTCTTACGGCCTTTCTTGAGGGTGATACGATAGGTGCCGGATTGGTTCACATCGAAATTCACGAACAGGTAGTTCGGACTCTCTGCGTTGTGTTGCCCGGTCGGAACGAGGCCCAAGCATGCGCCGCGCATTGCTTTGCCGTTAACAATCTGCTGCACACTCACCTGAGCGTCCTGCAGGTCTTGACCGTGGAACAGCAGGGTCAGCGGCGTGTTCATGTTCGTCCACCAACAAAGGGGTTCCACTTGTTGAATCTTCGGGGCCGCAAACACCAACTGACTCATCATCAGCACGGCGGCCAATACTAAACGGTGTCTTTTCATATCTCTGTAATTAGAATTTCGTTCAATGTGGTATGGTTCTTTTTTACCTTAATATACCGCTCCCAAAAGGCCTGCATCTCAGGTGTCGGCGAAGCCAAAAACTCCTCTGCTCCCTGCGCGTCAATCCGGTCGATCACCATGCCGATACTTATCTTATGCGTATCGAGCGCAGGCTGGAATGTCTTCTCTTCCTCGTCCTCTCCAATCACCTCGCTTACCACGCCGGTCTCTACCATTCGGCCCACCAACTGATTGACTACACGAATGGGCAGATGGTCGCGAATGGCCAATTCGTGTGCCGTAGGGGGTGCTTCGTTATTCTCAAAGCGCTTGATTATAATAGATAAGAGGTAAAGCATGATGAAGTCTTTGTAGCGGCGCGACATCATATTCAGGTCGTGCTCGTACTCAAACTCCTCGTTATTCTGGATGGCATAACTCATCTCTGCGCCGATCAGAATCAGCAGACTCGTCCACTGCAACCACGTCATCAGAATAGGGATGGACGCGAACGCTCCATAGACGATACTCGTGCGACTAAGCAAGGCGATCAAATAGACAGAAAGCATCTGAAGCAACTGGAACAGCGTACCCATCAATATGCCGGGTATCAAAGCCGGCAGGAAACGCACTTTCGTATTCGGGACGGCTACGTACATGATGGTAAACATCAGCCAGCACATCAGAAATTGCAGGAATTTCACACCGCCGGTGTGCAAGGCTTCGTGAACTGCATGTGCATGAACCACATTCTCCACCGCCGAGTGTACAAAAATATTCAGACCCGCCGAACAAACGATCAACACCGGAATAAGTACCACGACAGCGATATAAGTCGTCGCCTGACGAAGAATAGAGCGCGATTTCTTTACATTCCATATCCGGTTAAACGAGGCCTCCACCGACTGAAAGAACGAATAGATGGCCCATAGGAGGATGAGAATGCCGATACCGATGAATACACCGCCCTGTGCGGTCTCCAAATAGCGCTCTACCATCGACATGATGGTCGGAACCATGTTCGTCTCGCCGAGGAAAGAAGCATTGAGTTGCTGCTCGATCACGTCGGCTACGCCAAAGCCTTTCGCGACGGCTACAATCATTGCCAGGATAGGTACGACCGCAAAGATAAGGGAGTAGGTGAGGGCTTTCGCCTGATCGTTGAGGTTCTTGCTTGTGAAGCCGCGAACCACCAGCGCTATCGTACGCATCACCATGTACCCTAGACGCTTGTACCAAGTGTCTATCTCCGTCGTCGTCCTCCGCCACATGTCGTAGCGTACAAATCCTGCTATTTGGGAAAATTTGGTGTTTTTCACTAAACGTGTTAACAATTTAACGATTTAACAGTTTAACGTTTTTCCCCCGAAGGGGCGCAGGCCTGTAAGCCGGGTTCTGTACCCTTTCGGGCGTCTATCATTAATCTCGGAGAACATGTTACCATGCCTCTCTCTCGCTTCCTACCCTCCGACTCGCGCGAGCAACGCTCAGACGCCGGTTTACATGGAATTGCAGCCCGCAGTTTGCTCGTTTCACCTCGCTTATCCCTTTCCCTTTCGGGCAAGAAACGCGATCTCGTCTCTGTAGCAGTGACCAAACATTTCTGCCTGACGGCCGTTAACCGCTGCGGTGCTCTGTGCTGCCCGGACTTTCCTCACCTTTCGGCGCGATAGACCGGCCTGCTTTAGTTTTTTGTGCGCTCCCTTATTGGCTCACGCGAGAGCGGTGTACGGGAATCGAACCCGCCTCCTCGGCTTGGGAAGCCGATGCACTACCGATGTGCTAACACCGCAATTCTTAAATCGGCCACAAAATTACTGCTTTTTTTTTATATATGCAAGCGCGCGCGCATTTTTTTCGTTTATTGTGCACCTCGGTCGCATTTTATGCGGGCTTTGTATGTTCATTCCCCGGCATTCTATGCCGGTTCCTTTAGCGTTTATGCGCCGCTCATCTATGTGCGGCTTTTGTTCCCGCTTGGTTTTGTTCATTGTACGGGATGTCATCCCGCCTTATATTTCGTCTATTGTCCCGCTTGGGAGGCGGCTTGCTTCTTTTCCTTTAGCAGTACCATCCGTACGAACACGGGAAACATCCCGTACACGACCTTTTCCGTCCGCCCTTCATTCAGAAACGCATCGCACCCGCCCTTAAACTGTGCATTCCATCGCTCCCGCAACTCCGCGTACCTCGGATGGTTCTTGTCCTTTATGATCGCACTCGCCTCGCGGCAAACCTCGCTCCAGATTCTGGCCTGCCGTTCTTCCGCCTCCGTCCTTGGGCTATACTTATAATCCCGACTGTTCCGGCGAAAATACTCCTGCGGCCCAACTTTTATCACGTGCCCCGAATCGTCCTTCCAGCGCTTAAAACGCATTTGCATTCCTGACTTACGCGCCAATTTTCCTCGCAAACTGTCCAACCCCGGACTCAATTCTGCTACTGCCATATTCTTTTCCTTTCTGTTATAGTTGTTTACAATATTGTTTAAATTTCTGCTTATTGTTTTTGGTTAATCTTTAGTTCTTATTTAGTACTATGTTAGTTCATATTTAGTTCATATTTGGTTCTTCCGCCTATCATCCC
>JAEEGL016656759.1_pt1 | contig 18337 bp, 18 predicted proteins | sample 9134231 | NCBI WGS metagenome assembly JAEEGL01 (sample SAMN16246548, study PRJNA631951) | gut metagenome | biome: gut microbiome; feature: rumen; material: fiber-attached | host: Bos | place: Iran: Karaj | collected 2018-10 | reverse complement strand
TGTATTGGGGAGAACTAACTTTGCGTCAATGATTTGCCGATTCTTGGGGAAGATGAGGCTGAGGAGTATTATTATGATTACCAGAACCGTAAATGTTAAGTTTTCTAAGAATCTCTCCGCTAGTCCTGTTGCACTCCTGGTTCAGAAGGCCAGCAAGTTCGACAGCTTAATCTATATCGAGTCCGGCGAGAGAAAGGTCAATGCCAAGTCCATCATGGGTATGATGAGCATTACTCTTGATGACGGTGACGAGCTCCTTATCAAGTGTGACGGAGCTGACGAAGCAGGCGCCATCGATACCGTTGAGAAGTTCCTTACCGGTGTTGAAGTATAAGTTTTAAATGTATGTTTTATCAGGATGCAAGGCTGAAAAGCCTTGCATCTTTTTTTATTTTTCTTTTACTTACAAGAGGGTTTTATTATGTTATTATCGAATTTGTAAGAGAGAAATTGCCATGAAAAAAATGCTTTTTATCTACAATCCCAGAGCAGGAAGAGGAAGAGTTCGTGACGAACTTGCGGACATCCTTGATATATTTGCATCCGGCGGCTACGAGATCACTATAGCTCCCACACGCAAGAACGGAGATGCCGTTAAGACAGCGGCCGAAAGAGAAGCGGATTTTGATATCGTTGTATGCTGCGGTGGTGACGGAACTCTTGATGAGACCGTGCGCGGCATGATGAAAAACGATTACCGTACACCTCTCGGATATATACCTGCGGGATCTACCAATGATTTCGGTGCTTCACTCGCGCTTCCCAAGGATATGCTTAAGTCCGCACATATTGTGGTGGACGGGACAAATAAAGCCGTTGACGTTGGTCTGTTCAATAACGAGGCTTTTGTATATGTTGCGGCATTCGGAGCATTTACGGAAGTAACTTACAGTACCGATCAGGATATTAAGAATGCCATCGGACATTCAGCATATCTGATCGAAGGGGTAAAGAGCGTAGGAAAGATCAAACCCCAGCACATGAAGATAGAGCATGACGGAGAAGTCATCGAAGATGACTTTATCTACGGGATGATAACAAACTCAATAAGTGTCGGCGGTATCAAGGGCATAACGGGTGAGAACGTAGACCTTGCGGATGGCATATTTGAGGTCAATCTGATAAGGGAACTTAAGAATCCTATCGAATTCCAGCAGCTTTTGAGTGCACTTGCGATAGGCAGATATGAGTTTTCCGAGAATATAGTCTCATTCAGATCGGGAAATATAAAGATCGAATCGGATGAAGAAGTAGCCTGGACATTGGACGGAGAAAACGGCGGAAAGCACACGAGCGTTGAGATAGTCAATGTACAGAAGGCTATAGATATAAGAGTCGCAAAATAAAAAAGCCCCTTAAAAAGGGAGGATGCCGGGTATCTGCAGATACCCGGCAATATTATGAAAAAGATTTAACTAACGAGTGTTAAGTCCAATGTTCTTTCTTATGACTATACTATATTATGTAAAGTTGTATAAAACGTGAGTGCGTATTTAACAATCGGAAAATAAATTGTAAACAAATTATGAACGCATAAATAAAGGCTTTTCCCGGATTTATCGGGAAAAGCCTTTTTGTTAATTGTCTGAAACCCGCATGAATACTTATCTGTCGGGAAGTTTCTCGGGTTCGGGATACTCTGCTCCGAAGGTATCTACGGTTACGGTCTTCATAACCTGGGGCTTCAAAGGAGCATCGGTAAAGGGATTGGTGGGAGTCTCTGCAATCTTATCAACCACGTCCATTCCCTCGATAACCTTGCCGAATGCAGCGTAATCACCGTCGAGATGGGGTGAATCCTTGTGCATGAGGAAGAACTGGCTTCCTGCGGAATCGGGGAACATTGAACGTGCCATTGAGAGAACACCTGCGGTGTGCTTGAGATTATTCTCAAAACCGTTGCTGTTAAACTCGCCCTTGATGCTGTATCCGGGGCCGCCTGTTCCGTTTCCGTCGGGATCTCCGCCCTGGATCATGAATCCTGAAATGATGCGGTGGAAGGTGAGTCCGTTATAGAAACCCTTTGATATAAGACTGATGAAATTGTAAACTGATTGAGGAGCAATCTCGGGATAAAGCTCAGCTTTGATAACGGATCCGTCCTCCATGGTTATTGTAACAATGGGATTTTTCTCTGCCATGAGTTTTCCTTTCTCTTAAAAGATTTTCACATATTATAACATGAAAAAAGAGCATTACCTGAAAAAAATAGAAAGATTCGAAAGGGACCGTGCGGAAGACGGCACCTTGTATATCGTTACTGATCCCGGTGATATCCCTGCGGCATCGGGGTTAGGCGCGGAATTTGTATATTATTCGGATACATCGAAGAAGGCTGATGATATGAACTCATATCTCGATGGCGTGAAGTACGTTCTTGAAGGAGAGGGAGAGTTTGATACCGAAGAATTCGATGATGACTTCTTCGAAAATGTATATCGAAGACTTAAAAAGATTCCGCTGGATATGCTTGAGACCGAAAGGTGCGTACTTCGAGAGACCTGGATTCCGGATCTTGATTCATTTTATGAGATATATTCCGACACTTCTGTCACAAAATATATGGAAGATCTTATGGAGAGAAGTGAGGAAGAAAAATACACCGAGAATTACCGCGATCTTATCTATGAGATATATGGTCACGGAATATGGACGGTTCTGTTAAAAGAAACCGGTGAGATAATAGGCCGTGCGGGACTTGATGAAAGAGCGGGATACGACAGACCCGAGCTGGGATTTTTGATAGGCCCCAAATGGCAGAGGCAGGGACTTGCGGAAGAAGTCTGCAGAGGGATACTTGATTGGGCTTCGGAGAATGATATCGATGAAGTGATGAGTATCACGGATCCCGAGAATATCGCGTCGGTGAATCTGCTTAAGAAACTCGGGTTTACAAAGAGCGAAGCTTTTGATGATACGAGAGATATATGGGTTAGGACCAACGGGGACGGTTCTCATGGGCAATGATACTATGCCCATGAGAACCGTCCCCGTTGGTCCTATGGGCAATGATACTATGCCCATGAGAACCGTCCCCATTGGTCCCATATGTCATATGTTTATAGTGAGAACTGTGATACGAACTTCCATGCGTTTTCGCAGCTGTGTTTTCTGCACTCATGCTGCTGGCCACTTACACTTGCAAAGACGGTTCTGCAAACTCCGTCTTCGGAGCTGTAATATCTTGCGGTAAGTACGCTTCCTCTTGATTCGTCGGGAATCTTCTCGACTTTCTCTGCGGGAATTCCGTAGTACTTATCTTCCCATGAATCCTTATTTGCAAAATCAACATCGAACTTTACGTTAAGCTTGTTTACTCCGGCAACATACTGAACTCTGTCGAGACAGGTATCTGCCTGATTGGGAAGTTCGGGAAGAGGTGAATCTTCGCCGCCGGAATAGAAGACGGGTTTGGGTACGGTCATATTGAGTCTCTCATCGCCGAGTGACAATCCCCAGGGATTATCCTTGATCGGGAAGAGTGCGCTGCAGGGCATGAAGCCTGCGAAGCTTTCGGGATATTCCTGATACAGATCCCAGGTCTTTCCGCTTCCCATGGAGAAGCCGGTAGCATAGATCCTCTTTTCATCTATGTTGTATTTGGTCTTAAGATCTGCGATGACATCCATAACTTCGGTTGCGGTTACGGAGAGATGATCGTCGATGGATACGAATAAGAATCCGTACTTGTGGCAGATTTCCCACCATCCGGCTACGAATGTGAGATACATGGAAGTGTCTCCGCCGCCGTGGAATCCCATGACAAGGGGAACGGGGCCTTTATCCATGATGCCGTTATTGTAATATGCGAAGTATCCGACTTTGTGTGAAGGCTTATCCTTATACTTCCACTTGTTGTCGGGAGAAGTCTTAACCTCGGTGATTCCGGGCTCTTCTGTCATGCCCAGTTCTTCGAAATCGGGTTCGATCTGGATAAGTCCGCACCATCTCTTATACTTTCTGACGAATGCTTTGAAGTCCGCTTCGTAATCCGCGTTGTCTTTGATGAGAACGTACTCACAGCCTTCAAATGCCGCATTGATCTCATCACTGTTACCTACGGAGATAACGGGAATGTCCTTTCTCTCCACATCGGGAACGATGCTGAGTCTTTCCATGGAGCACATTGCGGGAGTGATCTCGCCGGGACCCCAGAGGTATTCGCCGTCGATCTTCTTAAGAAGAGTTCTTGCGACATAGTCGGCAGATTTTCCGAAGCTGTAGATATCCGCTCTGAAGATCGCACCTCTGATGAAGTATCCCTTGAATTCGTGTGTGAAGAAGTCATTCAGCTCGACAAGGCCGTCTTCGTATTCGGGATGCATCTTGGTCTGGGAGATAAGTTCTTTGTAGAGTTCGACGGTGGCGTTGTCCCATCCGCCTTCACAAGTGGGATAGATGAAAAGAACCGATGCATCGACTGCAGCAGCGATCTTTGCAAGACCGGTCTTTTCAGCAAAAGAAACCGCATCTTCGATGCCGGTTTTATTTTCTTCGAATACGAGTAAGTAAGGAGCACGGAAGGTGTAATTGTTTACCTGGCCTTCGATGTTGTTATCGGGAAGGTATGACTTGAGATAGAAATTATCGTATGTCTGTTCCCAATATTTTCCCCCCGGAATCTTCTTTACTTCAGGTCTTGTCATTACGGACATAAAAAAGCCTCCTTAATACATTTTTTAGTTTTGGATCCCCTTATTTATAAGCCTGGTCGAGTGCTTTCTTTTCCGCTCTCATGCGGATAAAGAATTCCTTGAGCACGGCACTGCACTCGTCTGCGAGTACCCCTGTTTCAATCTCGCAGGTGTGCATGAACGCTTCGTTTCCGAGTATCGACGCAACGGTTCCGCAACTTCCCGATTTGGGAGAAAGGCAACCGATGACGACTCTCGGGATACGTGCCTGGATGCATGCCCCCGCACACATCTGACAAGGCTCCAAGGTTACGTACATGGTGCAATCTTCAAGGCGCCAGTCTTTCAGATAAGAGCTCGCCTTTTTGATCGCATTCATTTCGGCATGGGAAAGCGTGGAACGGTCGGTGTTTCTCCTGTTGTATCCGCGTCCGATTATCTTACCGCCTTTTACTATGACACAGCCTATCGGAACCTCGCCCGCAGCCGAAGCTTTTTTCGCCAGTTTAATGGCTTCTTTCATGTATTTTTCGTCTTCTGTAAGCATATTAATATCGTATTCGCGGCAGGCATATTTGTAAAGTCGTTGGGTTAAAGTCAGCAAAACATGATACAATTTACAAAGCGTGTAAACATTGGATGTAGAGAAGGTTTTTGAAATGCAGAGATGTGTCATTATCGGCAATGCCGATATAGGTGAATATGAACGTGTTAAGAATAGTCTGAAGCCGGATGACTTCTTTGTTTTCTGCGACGGCGGACTTAAACATATGGAGGGGCTCGGGGTAACGCCTGACCTGATAGTCGGCGATTTTGACTCGGGCAAGGATCCACATATGGATGTGGAGACCATAACGCTTCCCTGCGAAAAAGATGACACCGATACTTTCTATGCGGTTAAGGAAGCGGTAAAGAGAGGGTTTGAAGAATTCCTCCTTATCGGAGTTGCCGGAAACAGATTCGACCATACCATGGGAAATATCTCGATCCTTTTGTATCTTGATTCGCTCGGTAAAAAGGGAACCATAATCGATGATTATTCCGAGATGGAAGTTGTATCGGACAAGCCCGTATATGTGGAAGATAAATATTCTTACTTCTCACTTCTTAACATGACCGGATGTGCAAAGGGAATTAAGATAGGTGGCGCAAAGTATCCTCTTGATGACGGAGAGATCACCTGCGATTACCAGTACGGGATCAGCAATGAGGTGCTGCCGGGTGGTAAAGCGTGCGTAAGCCTTCGCGAGGGAAGACTTCTTCTTGTTAAGATCTTTTGAGAGTATGGAAGAGTAATACAAAACTAAGAAGAGAAAATGCGGTGATAAGAATCGCATTTACGAATATATCGAATCGTACGAAGAACACGGGCAGGAGCCCGATGAAGAGCGCGGCCGTGGTGATTCCGAAAGCCATGCCCGGATTCTTTTTCAGGATGCTGAGGCACATTGCGAATGTGATGCTCATGGTCATGGAGAAGAAAAAGACACCGATGCAGGATATGACCATAAGCTTGTCTCCGAAAAGCAGGAAGGGTACGGCTACAAGTGTTCCGATCCACGCGGTCTTTCTGAAACCTATTGTATCTGCGAGCAGACCGCCGAGAGCTTTTCCGAATCCCATTATGAAAAATAAAAAGAATGACTGCCAGATTTCTTTGTTCCACGATATCGGAATGGCATAACCGATATAACTTCTTACAGTGGTGACGAGAAATGCTGCAAGCAAGACGATCCCTGCGGGGATCTTTTTATTTACACAATCAAATTCCGGATAGTTTTCTTTTCTGAGGGAAGTTCTTGCGGAGAGGCAGCATGCTTCCGAAATGGCAAGGGGTATGATCAGGAAATACGGAGGCAGTCCGTAAATGCCGAGTGTCTGTCCGATAACAAGTCCGAACGATCCGCCGGATACAAATAACGAAGAGGGGAACAGGCGTCCTTCGCTGTCCGCCACGGTTGATATCGCACCGCATTCGTGGAGGATTGCATTTCCGATCGCAAGCACTATATAACCCGTCACGTGAACAGGTTTGTACGATGACCACACGAGAAATACGGAAACAAGCATTAGTCCGTTTCCTATGGTTTCGTATGGAAGTTTTTTATGTTTGATGATGAAATCCCCGATAATACCCTGGGGAAGAAATGCAAAGAAATCAAAAGTAAGCGCAATGATCCCCGAGAGGATCACGGGATAGTGGTATCTGAGCAGGTAGAAACAAACTATTTCCACGCACGCATGGACTATGAAATATTTGATACCGGTTGCATTAGCTCTGACTGTTTTCGCCATTTTCGTTTTCTTTTTCGTTCTTAAGCTCACGGTGTATAACACGTATGCTTCTGATGATCAGATAGATCGCACCGAGGATAAAGCCGATAAGTACAGGGCCGACTATGAGATAGACGAAATTTCCGATTCCGGCATCCATTAATATAAAATGTGTCATATCCGTCTCCTAGAAAAAACTTCCAAATACGAAGAATCCGATAACAGCACCGAGTAGGAAAGACTCAAGATTTGCTATGTAAGTGAATATAACGATCTTTTTGAAGGGGGCTTTGGAGATTGCTTTGTATGCAAGGATCTCGGATAGGGGGATCAGTAAAAGTTCCCCGAGAATATACCATCCGACTAAGATCGCGGTATGTCCGTACAGATTAAATCTCATGATCGTGATAATGACAAGACCGACGTTAAATACCGTATTAGTGATACTATTTACCGCGGCTATGTATTTTTTGTTTCGGGTTATTCCGCCTTTTATAATGGTCGGAGTTTCAATCCATATCGTAACAAGCACGGCGATAAACAGTATTGCTGCGCCGATACACCCCATTAAGAGTCCAAAGATCCATTCCATACCGGGTACCTCCCATGACAAATATTATAGCATTCGCCATATAAAGAAGTATATGACCTATAATACTGTGTCTGACAGACTTTGGCGTCCCCTAAGAGAGTGAAATGTTGTAAAAAAAAGGCATTTAGATTATTATTTTGTCATATTTGTAGAGACGATCGGAGGATGCTTATGGAAAACAAATCCGGCAAACTTGATATAGACAATATCGTAAGTGAAATTCTTGCAGATTATAAAGGTGAGAAGATAATCAATAAGACCGATGTATCGGATCAGCCCGATAAGGATGCGGTTAATGATATTTTGTCGAAGATATTTAAGATGATCTTCCCGGGATATATTCGCGAGAAGAGCTACAAGTTCTACAACTTAAACAGCAGACTTACGGTTCTTACGGAGGATATCTTCTATAATCTGAAAAAACAGATTGCCATATCCCTTAACCAGAAGCCCGAGTATGCCGGAACTTCTTATGAAGAAAGAGCGAAGGTTGCCGAGGAACTTACGGGAAAATTCATGCTCAGGATCCCTCACATCAGAGAGTATGTTGATACCGATGTACAGGCATTCTTTGAAGGAGATCCCGCAGCATATAATCACAGTGAGATCATTCTGTGCTATCCCGGACTTCGTGCGATCGTTACCGCGCGTATCGCGCATGAACTTTTCGTTCTCGGAGTTCCCCTTATTCCCAGAATGATGACCGAACATGCACATTCACGCACCGGAATTGATATCCATCCCGGAGCTACAATCGGAAAGTATTTCTTTATCGATCACGGAACAGGTATCGTAGTCGGAGAGACCACGATCATCGGCGACTATGTAAAGATCTATCAGGGCGTTACCATCGGTGCACTTTCGACAAGGGGCGGACAGACTCTTCGCGGAGTAAAGCGTCATCCCACTATTGAAGACAGAGTTACCATCTACGCCGGAGCTTCAATCCTCGGCGGCGAGACCGTCATCGGACATGATGCGATAATCGGATCGAATACATTCATCACAGAATCCGTTGCTCCCAGAGCAAGAGTGAGCTTTAAGAGTAATTGCGGATGCAATGAGGAAGAAACCAAAAAATGAAGTGGACAAGATTCAGGATCAAAACAAATACGGAAGCTGAAGATATAATCATCAGTGATCTTTATGATATCGGACTTGAAGGAGCACAGATCGAGGACAACGTTCCCCTTTCTCCTCTTGAAAAGGAGCAGATGTTTGTGGACATCCTTCCCGAAACGGGAATCGATGACGGAACCGCATACCTTAACTTCTTCGTAGAAACAGGTGATGACGGACTTCTCCTTGTGGGCGGCGAGCCTGAGCCCGGAACCATGACCATCGGTGCGGCAAATACCGCGGGCGATATCAGAAAAGTTACCAAAGAAGAAGTTCTTTCCCAGATCGAGGAAGTTCTTGAAGATATAAAGAGCTACATGGAGATCGGTGACGGAACCGTAGAGGTAACCGAGACCGAAGACATCGACTGGCTCAATAACTGGAAGAACTATTTCCATTCTTTTGAAGTTAATGACATTCTTGTAATCCCTTCATGGGAGAAAGTTCCCGAGGGAGATACTCACAAGTATGTTCTTCATATCGATCCCGGAACCGCGTTCGGAACCGGAATGCATGATACCACCCAGCTGTGTATCCGCAATATCAGAAAGCATGTTACCGAAGGATGCAAGATCCTTGATATCGGAACCGGAAGCGGAATCCTCGGAATCCTGGGACTTATGTTCGGGGCAGGCACCGCATTCGGAACGGATCTTGATATCTGTGCGGAGGCAGCCGTAGAAGAGAATCTCAAAAACAACAACATTCCTTCGGACAAGTTCGAACTTGTCATCGGAAACATCGTAAACAATGAAGAGATTCAAGATCAGGCCGGCAAAGGAAGTTATGACATCGTTGTTGCAAATATCCTTGCAGAGGTTCTGACCGCCATCACTCCCGTTGTTCCCGTGATGCTTAAAGAGGGGGGTATCTATATCACCTCGGGTATTCTCAATGAAAAAGAAAACATCGTGATCGAAGCGATGGAAAAAGCAGGACTTACCGTTCTTGATGTTTCAAGACAGGGAGAATGGAGCTCCGTGGTAGCACGTAAATAATCAAAGTATATGACACAGTTTTTTGCAGATGCTTCAAAAGTAAATACCGATGAGCACAGGATCGTGATTGACGGTGACGATTACAATCACATCAAAAACGTGCTCAGGATGAAACAGGGTGAGGAGTTCAGTGTAAGAGTCCAGGGCGAGCCCAGGGAATACCGCTGCTCTGTTTCGGAATATACCGAATCCGAAGTAATCTGTGAGATCAGGTTCATCAAGGAAGACGATACCGAGCTTCCCGTAAAGGTTACCATTTATCAGGCGCTTCCCAAGTCGGATAAACTCGAGACCGTTATCCAGAAATGCATCGAACTCGGTGCCGTAAGGATAGTGCCCGTAAGGACGTCCAGATGCGTCGTAAAGCTCGATGATAAAAAAGCCGAGAGTAAGTGCGCAAGATGGCAACAGATCGCAGAGGCGGCCGCAAAACAAAGTCAGAGAGGCATTATCCCTACTGTCGGTCCCGTAATGGATTTTGATGAAGCCATGAAAGATGCCGGACTTCTCGATATGAGACTCATGCCCTACGAACTAGCGGAGAACATGTCCGTGACCAGGGATATCTTTTCAAAGATCTCTTCCGGAGCATCCATAGGAGTCTTCATAGGTCCCGAGGGCGGCTTTGATGAAAAAGAAGTCGCAAAGGCTTCCGAAAGCGGATTTGTCCCCATCACACTCGGGCGCAGGATATTAAGAACCGAGACCGCCGCCATGACTGTAATGAGCTGGCTTGTTTTCTTATTCGACGACAAGGCATAAATTTTTTTAACGGTAAAAGAAAATGAAAGAAATATATCTCGACAATTCTGCCACTACACGGGTATTTCCGGAAGTGGCTTCTCTTATGACCAAAATAATGACGGAAGATTACGGCAACCCTTCGAGCATGCATCATAAAGGCGTTGTTGCGGAAGACCATATCCGTAATGCTTCCAAGATATTTGCCGGAATACTCGGATGCAATGAGAAAAATATACTCTATACTTCCGGCGGAACGGAATCAGACAATACCGCGATCATCGGTGCGGCAAGAGCTCTTGAGAGAAGAGGAAAGCATGTCATCACCACGAAGATCGAGCATCCCGCAGTGTTGAATGCATTCAAGTATCTTGAAGATAACGGATTCGATGTAACATATCTCGGAACCGACAAGAGCGGAAGAATTTCTCTTGAAGAACTTGATGCCGCTCTTACCGAGGGCACGATCCTTGTTTCCATGATGCATACAAATAACGAGATCGGATCGGTCCAGCCCATCGAAGAAGCCGGAAAGCTTATCAAGTCAAAATGTCCCGAGTGCCTCTTCCATGTGGATGCGGTTCAGGGATTCGGAAAAGCCAAGATCAATCCTTCAAAACTCGGAATAGATCTTATGAGCATAAGCTCTCATAAGATACACGGCCCCAAAGGAGTAGGCGTTCTTTATATCGGCGACGGTGTAAGGATCGTCCCCATTACTTACGGCGGCGGTCAGCAGAAAGGCTTAAGATCGGGTACGGAAAATGTTCCCGGTATCGCAGGCATGGCTTTGGCCGCGCAGATGCTTTATAAGGATTTTGATAGCGAAATCGAAAAACTTTACGAGCTGAAAAAGTATTTCATAGAAAAAGCTCTTGAAATAGAGGGCATCAGCATAAACGGCCTGACGGATGGCGGACTTGATGATCTTAAGAAGACCGCACCTCATATCATCTCGGTTTCCGTAAACGGTGTAAGAGCTGAAGTTCTTCTCCATGCACTTGAAGATTACGGTGTATATGTATCTGCGGGAAGTGCTTGTTCCACACATAAGAGAACTCCTTCCGCAACCCTTACATCGATCTCATTGGATAAACCCTTACTCGAATCGACCGTAAGGATCTCAATGTCATCCATGACAACGAAGGAAGAAATCGATGATGCATTAAAGGCGATTTCCGAGATCGTTCCCAGGTTAAAGAGATTTACCAGGAAATAAGGACTTAATCCTTATAGTACAAAAAATGAGCAAAAACATAACAAATTCTAGGTAGGATAAACAATTACCCTGTACTATAATCGGTTTTCGGTAAAGGAAACAGATATAGCACGTTATAATCTTCGCTTGACAAACGTATCTGAGAGTTTGCATATTAAAAGTGTCCTTTTACTTGTTTTTTAGTTTTGACGCTTTTTTGACATACAGCTTTCAATGCGTTTTGTTTTAAAAGATCGGCGAAGATCAAGAAAGGGGTAATTATGAATAAGTCTATCTTCGGTTCGGTTAGAGGAAGATTTCTTCTGACCGGTATTCTCGGAGTCGCTGCCGCACTTATCATAGGTCTTGTCGGCATCGGATCCATTTCCAAGAATTCCTCAACCAGTGAAGTCGTCTCACTTGTAAATGATATAAGCGTAATGCAGACAGAGAATCTTGCAAATGATGCTCTGTATCAGTATTACGTTGATTCAAGTTACATTGATGCGACCCTCGACAACTTAAACAGCATGAATGCCAAAGCTACCGAGCTTAAATCGATCAGCGATGCTTCATACGGATCGTCCATCGATTCCATTCTGGATCTTGTCGGCCGTGACAGTGCCAATTATGAAGAGATCCTCAGCATTCAGAACAGCAGAGGCTATGATCCTAATTCAGGTACATACAGTCAGTTCATCGCATCCAGTGCAGATCTTAAGGACAGCTTCTCAACCCTCGTAAATAACAATGACTGGGTTGAGATCAAGTGGACCGATACTTCCATGTGGAATGACGGCACTGATGTATCAATAGATGGAACTGATTACTACAGAGTTGTTTACGACAAGGAACTTCCCGTCGTAGGTAAGAGAAACAATATGGGATTCCGTGTGGGCGGAACTCTCACCTTCGATAAATGCTACTACGTTACAAACATTGTTCTTGTAAACGGATCCGAAACACTTCCCATCGATCTGTCTAAGGTCGATCAGCTTCAGATGTCCGGTGACGGACTCGCTGCAGCTGAAGTAGTTGAGTTTAACGGAAGCTATGCGATCAAAGTAACCGGCAAGTTCAATGCGGATAACGGCGGATGGGAAGAAGTTGCCGTAGGCATTGATATCAGAGATTATGATCTTCAGGATTATCCCACACTTCAGTATGAGATCTATTTTGAGAAGACCGGAGATTCCTACGAATATAAATACGGCGGGTCGATCTCGGGTGTATATGGATTCGCAGACAACTTAACCACACTCGACAGTCTTGTTGCGGAATACAGCAAGCTTGTGGTTGAAGGTAAAGACGTTTCATCGAATATCGCCGAGATCGAAGCTCTCTTCGATGAGATAGAAAGTTATATCCCTAAGTACACAACCGATCCCGCACTTGCAGAGATTTCACTCGAAAAGCTTGCGGTTAAGAGATCTCTTTTCGATCAGATGAAAGAATCGGATATCAGAACTCTGGAGATCAAGGCTGAAAATGCCGAGATCAATGCGCAGCTCAGTGAGACATGTGCAAAGATTCAGGGCGCGGCCTCAGAGAACATGGAGACTGTACGTAAGAGTGTATCGGCAGTCATCATGATAGTAATAATCCTCTCCGTAGTGATCCTTGCCGGCATCGTAATACTCGTAAGCACGAGTATTACCAAGAGCGTAAGATCATTCAAGGATGCGCTTGAACAGATCGCGGCAGGTAATGTTTCCGTTCGTGCGGATGACAGGGGAAATGACGAATTCGCTGAGTTCTCATCCAGCCTTAACGGTTTCATGGATACTCTCGAACCTACCATAGTTAATCTTAAAGATGTTACCAAGGTTCTTGCGGAATCCGGAATAGCACTTGAGGAAAGCGCAAACCATACAAGGGATATTGCGGGCAATGTAAATGCGACCGTTAATGAGATCACCAAGGGCGCAGGCGACCAGGCTAAGGATATCGAGAATTCTTCCCAGAAGATCGTGGACATGCGCGGAAATATCAGTGATATCATCGAGAGCGTAGGAAGCCTTTCCGAAACTTCCGCAAACATGAGCGAGAAAGAAAAGCAGGCATCGGACATCATGGCATCACTTACCGAAGCCAGTGACAAGACCAATGAAGCATTCACCGGAATCGTATCCCAGGTTCGCAAGACCGATGAATCTGTTGAAAAGATCGCTGAGGCAGTAAGCCTTATCGCATCGATCGCAACACAGACAAACCTTCTCTCACTCAATGCTTCCATAGAGGCAGCAAGAGCGGGTGAAGCAGGAAGAGGATTCGCGGTAGTTGCTACCGAGATTTCAAAACTTGCCGAGCAGACCAATGAATCTGCTGGAATCATCGAAGGAATCATCAAGAATCTTTCCGAAGAATCCAAACAGACAGTTGAGACCATTAATTCCGTAACCGAAATGATCGAAGGTCAGAAGTCGAGAGTTGATGAGACCAGAGAGAAGTTCAGTGACGTAAGCGAAGGTATCAAGTTCACCGCAGGTGAGGTTAAAACCGTTCTTGAACAGGCTAAGTCTTCCGGCAAGGCGGGCGAGCAACTTGTAGACCTCATGACAAATCTTTCCGCGATCTCCGAAGAGAACGCAGCTTCCGCAGAAACAACCAATGAGGCAATGAAAGATCTGAACGAAGCAACCGTATCTCTTGCAAATACCGCTCAGGAACTCAAGAGACTTTCCGATCAGCTCAACGAAGATCTCGAGTTCTTCAAGATCGGATAAAACATTTCATACTCAAAAGGACAGGCTTAAGGGCCTGTCCTTTTTTTACAGCAAAAAATAATGGAAAACTCAGCAATTTTTCGCTAAGTTAACAAACCCCGCTATGCTATAATTTCAGGTAAAAGAAAACGTTCCCGGAGGAAACTGATGAGTTATTTGGACAGAGTTAAGGTATCGGATGACATCGTATTTGTAGGAGCGGACGATCCCAAACTTGAAATATTTGAAAGCCAGTATCCGGTAGAAGGCATCTCATACAATTCGTATGTGATCCTCGATGAAAAGATCGCGATCATGGATACTGTCGATGAAAGAGGTACGGAAAAGTTTTTCGAGAATCTGAAAAATGTTCTTGGTGATAAGAAGCCTTCATATCTGGTGATCCAGCACATGGAACCCGATCATGCGGCAAATATCGGAAAGCTCGCGGACATGTATCCCGAGATGACTCTTGTGGGAACCGCAGGCGTATCCGGAATGCTTCCCAAGTATTTCGAAAATGATTATTCATCAAGATTCCTTACGGTAAAAGAAAACGACACTCTTTCTCTCGGAAAGCATGTGCTTAAGTTTATCACCGCACCCATGGTTCATTGGCCCGAGGTAATGGTGACTTACGATGAGACGGAGAAGGTTTTCTTTTCAGCGGATGCGTTCGGAACATTCGGTGCACTGGAAAATAACGAAGAGTGGATAGCGGATGCAAGTCATTACTATTTCAACATTGTAGGAAAGTACGGCGCGCAGGTTCAGGCACTGTTAAAGAAAGCTACGGGACTTGATATCGCGGTTGTAGCACCTCTTCACGGTCCGGTACATAAAGATGATATTGCATTTATCGTAGAGACTTACGACAGATGGAGCAGCTATAAGCCTTCCAAAGAAGGCATTTTCATCGCATATGCATCGATCCACGGAAATACCGCAAAGGCTGCGGAGGAATTTGCAAAGAAGCTGTCTGACAGCGGCATTCCCGTTAAGACAATGGATCTTACCAAAGAGGATGTGTCCGAAGCAGTTGAGCAGGCATTCCTTTATGAGAAGATGATCGTTGCTGCATGCACCTACGACGCAGAGATCTTCCCTCCCATGGAAAATCTTCTTCATCATTTGAAGATCAAGAATTTCCAAAACCGCAAAGTAGGTATCATCGAGAACGGTTCGTGGGCACCGATTGCCGGCAAGAAGATGAAGGAATACTTCGAGGGAATGAAGGATATTACGATCGCAGAGCCGGTCGTAACAATAAAAGGGGCAAAGAAGTCATCCGATGATGAAGCGTTAAATGCACTTGCGGATGCAATGATCTAAAAACAAAACAGGGGAAAATTTTGGAGGTACATATGTCAGATAATTACGAACACAGAAAAGCAACAGCCAGGGTCAAATTCACCGACAATGCGGGAGCACCTCTTGCTGATGCTGATGTAAAGGTTAAGCTTAAGAATCACAAATTCTTATTCGGAGTGGGAGCTTATGATTTCCTTCCTCCCGATGAGATCTTAAGCGGCGCACAGGCTCCCGATGAAGAGACCGCAATTTATCTGAAGAAGATAAACGGCTGGCTCGATCTTGTAAACTACGGAACCATGCATTTTTATTGGGGCGGATATGAGCACGAAGAAGGAAAGACAAACTTCGAGCCCATGATGAGAAGTGCAAAGTATTATGTGGGAAAGGGCGTTAAACTTAAAGGACATCCTCTTTGCTGGCACACGGTTTGTGCCGATTGGCTCATGAAGTATGACAATGCTACGATCCTCAGCAAGCAGCTCGATCGTATCAACCGAGACGTCAGTGCATTCAAAGGCGTCATCGATGTATGGGATGTCATCAATGAAGTTGTTATCATGCAGGTGTATGACAGATATGACAATGCTGTCACAAGAATCTGTAAAGATCTCGGAAGAGTAAGACTCGTCAAAGAAGTATTCGAAGCAGCTAAGGCAGCCAATCCCGATGCTACACTTCTTATTAATGACTTCAATCTTTCCGAAAGCTACAGAATACTTATAGACGGACTTCTCAATGCGGGTGTTCCCATCTCTGCTATCGGAATTCAGACACATCAGCATCAGGGATACATCGGAAGAGAAAAGCTTGAGGATATCCTGGACAGATTCTCATTCTTCGGACTTCCTCTTCACTTTACCGAAAACACTCTTATCTCCGGTGAGCTTATGCCTCCCGAGATCGTTGATCTGAACGACTATCAGCCCGACGAATGGCCTTCAACTCCCGAGGGAGAAGAAAGACAGCGCAAGGAGTGGAGAGAGATGATGGAAATACTCTTTGCACATCCTCTCGTAGAAGCAGTAACCGGTTGGGATTTTGCGGACGGTGCATGGCTCGGAGCACCCAGCGGACTAGTCAGAAAAGACGGTACCATCAAGCCCGCATATACAGAGCTTAAGAAGATGATCAAGGAAGAATGGAGTACGGAGTACACCGTTCATACCGACAGCGAAGGTTTTGCAGAGGTTACCGGATTTAAGGGCGAGTACGAAGCAACATCGGGTGACAACACTCAGAACTTCACATTAGAGTAAAGAACAGATAACAACGGGGACCAAAGGGGGACGGTTCTCGTGGTCCAAGAATCATGGACCATGAGAACCGTCCCCCTTTGGTCCCCGTTATTTCATTATCTCATCGGTGAGCATACCCGAAAGCGTTATGCTCACGATATCTCCGGGAGCCTGTCCTTCAGAAGGGATTGCGACCGGAATGTAATCGGGAGTGTGTCCGATCATATATCTCTTACCGAGGATTGATTTTTCTTCTTCAAGTAAAACTTCTTCGGTTCTGCCGATGTGGCTTTCCATATATCTCTTGGCACCTTCGAGTGCAAGATCGAGAAGTACATCGCTTCGCTTGTTCTTAATGTCCTCGGACAACTGTCCGTCCATAACCGCAGCCCTGGTATTTTTTCTCGGAGAGAATTTGAATATGTGCATGTCTGAGAAGGCGACCTTCTTTACAAAAGCGACAGTAGTGTCAAATTCTTCATCCGTCTCACCGGGAAATCCTGCGATGACATCGGTTGTGATCGCGGGATCGTCGAAATATTTTCTCAGCGCAAGAACGCTTTCGTAATAATCATCCGTGGAATAGTGCCTGTTCATTCTCTTAAGTGTCGCATCACATCCACTCTGAAGTGAGAGATGGAAGTGAGGGCACAGATTGGGAAGCGCTGCAAGACGCTTTGCATTTTCATCGGTTATTATCCTGGGCTCTACGGAACTTAATCTGATCCTTCCGAGTCCTTCGATCTTCGATATTTCTTCGACCAGATCTATAAGCTTGCTGTATCCGCCGTAATCACCGGACTGTTTTCCGTTTTCATCCATGTCGATTCCGTATGAACCTACATGGATTCCGGTGAGGACAATTTCCTTACATCCTTTATCAACGAGTGTTTTGATCTCGGAGATGATGTCTTCTTTATCGCGGCTTCTTACCCTGCCTCTTGCAAGGGGGATCGCGCAATATGTACAGAACTGGTTACAGCCGTCCTGGATCTTAACAAAGGTCCTTACTCTGTCCGTTACGGTCTCGAGCGTCATCTTCTCATAGTCGGAAGGTATTCCCAGGTCGTCGATGATCGCAGTTTTCTTACACTGATTTTCAAAGAACTCATCGAGTATATGTATCAATTCGCCCTTGTGATTGTTTCCGATGCAGATGTCTACAAGGGGATCTTTGAGAAGGGCATCTTTTCCTGTCTGGACGTAACAGCCCACCGCAACAACCACTGCATCGGGGTTAAGCTTTCTGACTTTATGCAACATTTGCCTGCTTTTTCGGTCAGCTATGTTGGTTACGGTACAAGTGTTGATCACATATATGTCGGAAAACTGTGAAAACTGCACAATTTCATAACCTGCATCTTGTGCGTTTTGCATCATTATTTCCGTTTCGTATGCGTTGACCTTACACCCTAGGTTGTGGAATGCAATAGTTTTCAAGTTAAATTGCCTCAAGATTTAGCTTTTTTACTGCCTTGACATTCTATTTTTAAATAGATATGATGACATCGTAGCACCAAGGAAAAC
>JAEEGL013178498.1_pt1 | contig 18337 bp, 11 predicted proteins | sample 9134231 | NCBI WGS metagenome assembly JAEEGL01 (sample SAMN16246548, study PRJNA631951) | gut metagenome | biome: gut microbiome; feature: rumen; material: fiber-attached | host: Bos | place: Iran: Karaj | collected 2018-10 | reverse complement strand
CCGATGGTACACGAGTACCACTGAAGAAGGAAACCGGAACAGCAAAATTGAGATAAAAGCACTCAACCATCGACAAGATGAATTAAATGGTGGGCAAAGAGAAGAACTATCACTTACCAGTGCTCTCCATCCTGCTTGACAAACTCGGCTTCAAATGGGGCAAGGACCTCGTACATTTCTCCTATGGTATGGTGGAACTGCCCAACGGAAAGATGAAGTCGCGCGAAGGCACCGTTGTAGATGCCGATGACCTCATCCAGAAGATGATAGAGGACGCTCGCGAAATGAGCAAGGACAAGGTGAATAAGCTCGATGACCTCACGGAAAAGGAAGCACTGGAAATTGCCCGCATCGTTGGTATGGGTGCCCTGAAATACTTTATCCTCAAGGTCGATGCCCGCAAGAACATGCTCTTCAACCCCGAAGAGAGTATTGATTTCAACGGCAACACCGGTCCGTTCATTCAATACACCTACGCGAGAATCCGCAGCATTCTCAGAAAGGCCAAAAACAGACCCACCCCCAACCCCTCCCGTGATGGAGGGGAGGAGGCTAGCGCAGAGTTGGAAAGCGGAAACGCAAGTCTCCCCTTATGGGGAGATTTAGAGGGGTCTGCACTTCTTTCCGAAAAAGAGATTTCCCTCATTCAGCAACTCGCTGCCTTCGGAGCGGCTGTGGCTCAGGCTGGCACCGACTATAATGTCAGCGTGATCGCCAACTACTGCTACGACCTGGCAAAGGAATTCAACGGCTTCTACCACGACTTCCAGATCCTGAAGGAGCCCGACGAACAGAAGCGTCTCATCCGCCTGAGCCTTTGCGAGGCTGTGGCCAAAGTGATTAAGACCGGTATGGGGTTGTTAGGCATCGAGGTGCCGGAGAGGATGTAAGGCCTCACCCCCATCCCCTCTCCAAAGGGCGAGGGGAGTATATACCTAAAACAAATGCAAGGACAAGAGATACAAGGATCACAAGTAACCACTCCCCTCTCCACTGGGAGAGGGGTTGGGGGTGAGGCTGGGGTTGGGGCTCAAGCTCTTTGTGTTGATGCTGCCTGCTCGGGTAATCCCGGTCCAATGGAATATCGGGGTGTGCACTTGCCGTCGGGGAAAGAGATTTTTCATTTCGGACCCGTGCACGGCACCAATAATATCGGTGAGTTTTTGGGAATCGTTCATGCCATGGCGCTGATGAAACTAAAAGGGCTCTCGATGCCTGTCTATAGTGACAGCCGAACCGCTATTATCTGGGTGCAGAAGCGCAAGGCCAAGACCACGTTAGCGCCGACGCCAGAGAACCAGCCACTGCTGCAACTTGTGGCGCGCGCTGAGGCTTGGCTACGCCAAAACGGAGTCCCCTACCCCCTCATCAAATGGGAAACCGAAAAATGGGGCGAAATCCCCGCTGATTTCGGAAGAAAATGAACGGGCGACTAACTTATCTATTCAGGTTTTTCCTGCTGACGGTAGCTATCTTTATTGCTGCCAAATGGTGTTTCATGCTCATCCATCATGAAAACCCATTTGGATTCATAGACCTATTGTTGGTACCCTATCATGGTCTGAGCCTCGATCTTTCAACAGCATTATATTTCCTGATTATCCCCGTGCTGTTGACCATCACCGCCTCCATCATCCGCCTGCCTCAATGGGTGTTTCGAGGCTATTATATATTGGTGGCGGTTGTCTTCGCATTGGCTTTTATCGCAGATACGAGTCTTTACAGTTTCTGGAGATTCAAACTTGATGCTTCTTGCTTACAATATCTGGAAACACCAACCGAGGCAATGGCCAGTGTCTCCACAGGGTACTTGATTGGGCGGATTGTGCTGTGGGTTGTGTTGTCGTGGGGTATCTACACAGCGTATTCACGTCTTGTCAAAACGCCTCCGATGTTAGGTGCAAAATGGTGGAACGGAGGTATCTATTTGCTACTTGCAGCCGTGATGGTTGTCGGTATTCGTGGTGGCTTGGGTGAATCCACCACTAATATTGGTCAAGTGTATTTCTCGCAGAACCAATTTCTCAATCATTCTGCCGTCAATCCTGTCTTCAGCTTCTTAGCCTCTTTAGGGAAATCGGGAGACTATTTGGTGAGCTATGATTATTTCACAGAGGAAGAATGTCAGAAGCTGACAAACGAACACTTCACCACCGAAAGCATCCATACAGACACCCTATTGAACACCACACGCCCGAACATCGTGATCATTATGATGGAGAGTTGTGGCGGGCAGTTTACCGCAATCGGCGGACATCCGGAAATCACACCACGTTTGAATCAACTCACTCACGAGGGCATTGATTTCACGGAGTGCTATGCCAACTCTTGGCGTACAGATAAAGCCGTTGTCAGCATCCTCAGCGGCTATCCGGCTTTCCCCATCACATCTGTGATGAAAGTGCCGGAAAAGAGTCGGAAGCTACCTTCCATAGCAGCCTCCCTCCAAGCCGAAGGCTACAGCACCAGCTTTTTCTATGGCGGCGACATCAACTTCACGAACATGCGTAGTTATGTGATGGGCACGGGTTATGAGCGTCTGCGCTGGAAGAATGATTTCACACGACAGGAGCAACAGACATCACAATGGGGTGTTCGTGACGACATCATGTTGAATGTTCTACTGCAAGACATTCAAGCCGAGCAGCAGCAACCTTGGATGAAGACGCTGCTGACACTCTCCAGTCATGAGCCTTGGGATGTTCCCACAAAAGAGTTGGAGGATGAAGTCTATAATGCGTTCCATTATTTGGACCGCTGCGTAGGACAATTCATCGACCACCTACGCCAAACGCCGCAGTGGAACAACACGCTGGTCATACTCCTGCCCGACCACGGCTATCGCTATCAAGGCATCGACGAAAGCACACGCCTCTATAACCACATCCCCATGATTTGGGTTGGCGGTGCCGTCAAGGAAGCCAGAAAAATCCAACGTGTATGCAATCAAAGTGATTTGGCAGCTACGCTCTTAGGTCAGATGGGCATTGACCATCGTGATTTCACATTCAGTCGCGATGTACTGAGCCAAAGCAACCAATCCCAAATAGCCTGGCATACATATAATAATGGTGTCTCGCTGTTTACCCCTACAGATTTTATGGCTTATGATCTCGATGTTAACCAGTTCGTAGCCACTGAAGGCACCGCTGCCTCGGACCTGCTGCCGCTGGCAAAAGCCCTCTTGCAACAGACCTCCCACGACCTGATTGCCAAATAGCTTTTACTTGAAGAACCTGTTCAGCTCCTGAATGGCCTGATTGAACGCCTTGGGTTGAATATGATAATTGTCAACGGAGTTCAAGTGAGCATCCGTGACATCAATATATCCCGAACCCTCCTTGGTCAGGATTGTATCGTCCTCCACCAAGAAGGCGTAACATAATTCATTACCAACAAAATGCCACAAGCGCGGACTCTCATCGCTGAGCAGCCTGCCCACAGCATAGTCGCTGATAGGATTCTGCACTCCCAGATAATCACTCATCAACGTAGGCACAAAATCATAGTGCGTTGTGCGGTATTGATGGACCTCCGCGCGGCTTGGTCCTGGCTCATGCATGAGGAGCGGAACACCTATCTGATATTGTGAGAAGTTGGAGGCGTGTCCCCAATAGTTCTTATGGTTCTCATTGTATTCCTGTGCGTGATCTCCCGTGATCAGCACAAGTGCATCGTCATAGATACCCTGTTCCTTCAAAGCCTGGATCACCTCATGAACCATCAAATCAGTCTGATAAGCGGAATTGCGGTATAAGTTCCAGAAAGGAGTCGGGTCCATCTCATTGTGCAGTTCATTGAACTTGCCGTATTCCCAAGAAGGTTGAAAGCGATTCAACAATCCCTTGGGCAAGCTATAAGCATGTAACAAATCAAAGAAGATGAACGCAAAGAAGGGCTTTCCCGCTTGCTTCAGCTTGGGCAAGTCTGCTATGAAATCATCCTTGATGCGCAGATCCCTCTCGAACGAGGTTGCACCTTCTGTGTTCAACCGTAAATTCGGCACATTCTGGAAGAGGACCCTGTCAAAAGGAGGACTCTGGAGCGAGGCGCTGGGGTAGGCACGGAAGTCATAACCTTCGGCCAGTAGCTGATCCACCAGCAGAGGGCTTGTGCGACTGGCTTCGAAAGCAGTCCAATAGTAAGGTTGCAGTCCAGTGAAGACGCCAAAGACCGAAAACATCGTGCCATTAGCACAACTCACGTGGTTCTGGAACCATTGTTCCTCATGAGCGAGTTGCCAAAGATGAGGCATTGTCTCAGAAGTCAAAGCACGTCGGCTCCAGGAGTCTATCATCAAGAAGATGATGTTAGGTCTGCGTGCCAACGTTGTATCCACTCTCAAACTCTCCAACGGATAGCATAATTCCCCTTCGCCATTGGCCTCGTCTATCGTTGCAATTTTACGCTCAAAACCCATATCCTGCAACAGCGAGCTGGCCGAAAGCGGGAAATAATATGGAATCAGCTTGGTACTTTTGACGATTGAGGGCTTCATGACAAAAGAACCATACATATAGCAAACATTTGCCACCAAAAGCATCGCTGTCAAGCCAAGAATCGCATAGATATAACGCAGTCGGCTCCATCGAGGCGCCATCCACACACACACGCGCCACAAACCTATGGCCAACAGCAGTATGACCAGCAACAGCAATCCTTCGCTCAGGTAGAGCTTCACATCGAAGTCAAAGATATCGCCAGCCGCTGGCCCCGTCAGCATGTTGATGATAAAGCCATTGATGTGGAATCGGTAGATCTTATAAACTTGAAGGTTGACAAAGGCGAGCATCCCCACCAAACTGAAAGAACCGACTAACAACGTCACCGCCACGCGTCGCCAGCGAAGCAGTGCCCACGGAACAAAGAACAGCAGCCACAAGGCCAACAGCACCACCGCGGAATGTCCTACACACGACGTGAGAAAAAACAGCCACCCTAAGGCATCCATCGATTCACTCACACTGCTGCCCGGCATATAGCACAAGAACATCAATGCAAGGAGCAATGTAGAACAGAAGTAATAGAGGAATCCTTCTTTGATCAACTTCATAACCGTACCCGATTGAAGATGGTTTTTATTCTCCGTGGAAGAAGCCGTTATCTTTTTGTTTCACTACCTCAGCTTTGCCGATTTTGATGGCGCTGACGTCCTGCGGCAGCCACACAGCCATCTGTCCACGTCCTCGGTGAGCCCAAGCGTAATAAGGAATCAGCGTTAGGCAGGCACCGCTGATTTCCAGCTGACCGGCATCATTGTAGCCCAGCAGCTGAGCCTCGGTCTGTAGGGTTGTGACGGCTGTTTCGGCGATGATTGTGTGACCCATCGTGAATTGCGGACGACGGCCGACGAGGACGCTGTTCAGGTTGAAGGCGTTGTCAGGATGTTCAGCGCAATACACCAGCGGGCCACGCTCGATGCTGACACGTCCACGGTCGGCAGCGACAGCGTGATGAGCCGTCACCGTGCGGACGGGCATATCAAAATGTATCTGAACACGGTCACCCTTCTTCCACTTGCGGGAGATAGGCAGATAGCCATTTTCTAATGGACTGCTGACGGTTGCGCCATTCACGCTGACGGTGTAGGCCGTCTGCTCCACGTTGGAAAACGTGTAGAGATCCGAGGGCACGACTTCGCCGCGCACCCACCCCGGCACACGAATCTTCAGCGTGAACTCGCCAGCGCGATTCTCATCTACGGTTAATGTGATGTCGCCCTCCCACGGATAGTTGGTTTTCTGCGTGAGCTTCACACGCTTGCCACTCACATCGAGCGTGCCCTGATTGGCGAGGAAGAGGTTCACGAAGACGTTCTTGTCCTTCACCGCATAGACATAACCTGGAATCGAGGGGATGAAACGGCAGAGATTCGAGGGACAGCAGGCACAGCCGAACCACGCCTGACGCTGGTGCTGACCTTCAGAGGCTAAGGGGTTGGGATAGAAGAAAGCACCGCCGTCGAGGCTCATACCGCTGATGAGTCCGTTGTAGAGCGTGCGCTCCAGCACATCGTAGTACTTCGACTCTCCGTGCAGGAGGAACAGGCGGTGGTTGACATAGACATTGCCAATGGCGGCACAGGTCTCGCAGTAGGCGGTCAGATTGGGCAACTCGTAGTTCTTGCCGAAAGCTTCGCCCTGATTCGTAGCACCGATTCCGCCCGTGATATAGAGTTTCTTCGACACGATGTTCTCCCAGATTCGGTCAATGGCTTTTACGTAAGCGCTGTCACCTGTCAGCGCTGCCACGTCGGCCATACCGGCATACATATACGCAGCGCGGACGGCATGACCAACAGCTTCATCCTGTTCGATGACGGGTTTATGGGCCTGGGAATAGGAATGAGTGATGGTGGTCTTGCCACGTTCATCGAGCAGGAACTTGGCCTCGTCCAAATACTTCTTATCTCCAGTGACAAGATAGAGCTTGGCCAGCGCCATCTCTGCAATCTGATGACCTGGGACCACACGAGCCTGTCCTGCCCCAGGGCCTACCTCACGGCATACGCAGTCGGCATAGCGGATGGCGATGTCCAGGAACGTGCGCTTGCCCGTAGCCTGATAGTGCGCGATGGCAGCTTCCACCATGTGGCCGAGATTGTAAAGCTCGTGGCTCAGGTCCTCCTCTTTCACCCAACGCCGCTCGCCAGCCCACGGATGCGGAGCTTGCGGGTTCTGCGTGCGAGAGGTATAAAGGTATCCGTCAGGCTCCTGAGCCCTGCCAATGATGGCGATGACAGAATCCACGTAGTGCTCCAGCTGCTTGTCAGGATAAGTCTGCAGCAAGTAGGAAGCACCTTCGATGGTTTTATAGGGATCTGTGTCATCGAAGCTGAAGGTCCCTTGTTTAATCTCGAAGACTTTCGAGGTATCCAGCAGATGAGCGGCGGCATTCTCGAAATTGGTATATCGGCCTGTCTCTTCGCATTTGGAGAAGGCCAGGGGCACAGTGACTGTACGTGCAGCTTGGAGGCGCTGGCCCCAGAACCCGTCACTCACTTTCACGCTGGTGAAAGGCACAGGCGTGATGGGATAGCCGGCCGATTGTTTAGACTCGGCATGAGCAACGGCAGAAATGCAAAGGGCAAAGAAAACAACGAGTGAAATCTTGTTGGACATTATCTGTTTCATAGATATTGAAGTTTGTTCCGCACTGGGATTACTTACCTGTTATTATTCGTTTAATGCTATCGAGTTTGTTGAGGGCATCGATGGGCGTGAGGCTGTTAATGTCGAGACCGAGTATCTGGTCACGAACCTGACTGAGCACAGGATCATCGAGCTGGAAGAACGTGAGTTGTGTGTGGTCAGTCTCCGGCAAAGCGCCAATCTTTGCGCCTGTACCCAATCCCTCGCGGTCAGCACTGGACTCCAACTGCTTCAGGATTGTCTCTGCACGTCGCACAATGTCTTTGGGCATTCCCGCCAGCTTGGCCACATGAATACCGAAGCTGTGCTCCGAGCCTCCGGGCTCCAGCTTGCGCACGAAGATGACCTTTCCGCGCAACTCGCGAACGCTTACGTTGAAGTTCTTGATACGCGCAAAATGTTTCTCCATCTCGTTGAGCTCGTGGTAGTGGGTGGCAAAGAGGGTGCGGGCGTGGCCGCGCTGGTTTTCGTGGATGAACTCCACGATGGACCAGGCAATGGAGATGCCGTCGTAGGTGCTGGTACCGCGCCCCAGTTCATCGAAGAGGATGAGACTGCGCTCGGAGATATTATTCAGGATGTTGGCGGCCTCGCTCATCTCCACCATGAACGTGCTCTCGCCGACCGAAATATTATCGCTCGCTCCCACACGCGTGAAGATCTTATCCACCCACCCGATACGGGCGCGCTCGGCCGGCACGAAGCAGCCCATCTGCGCCATCAGGGTAATCAGGGCCGTCTGGCGCAGCAGCGCACTCTTACCAGCCATGTTCGGACCCGTGATGATGAGGATCTGCTGGTTGTCGGTGTCGAGCCTGACATCGTTGGCGATATAGCGTTCGCCCACCGGCATCTGACATTCGATGACCGGATGACGTCCCTGGCGGATGTCTATCTCGGTACTGTCATCCACGATGGGACGGATATAATGGTTCTCCGCAGCCGTGATGGCAAAGGTGAGCAAGCAGTCCAGCTGGGCCACCAACTGGGCGTTGCGCTGAATGTCGGGGGTGAACGTAGCCACAGCGCTCACCAATTCGGCAAAGAGCCGTCCTTCGAGCGCCAGGATCTTATCCTCCGCGCCGAGAATCTTCTCTTCGTATTCCTTCAGCTCCTGTGTGATATAACGCTCGGCGTTGACCAGCGTCTGCTTGCGAATCCATTCTGCCGGCACGCGGTCCTTGTACGTGTTGCGCACCTCCAGATAATAGCCGAAGACATTGTTGTACGCTACCTTCAGGCTCTGAATGCCTGTGGCCTCAGCCTCGCGCTGCTGCAGCTTCAGGAGATAGTCCTTGCCGTTGTAGGCAATCTGTCGCAGCTCGTCGAGCTCGGTGCTGACGCCGTTGGCGATGACGTTGCCTTTCTGCACTGCGAGTGGCGGATCCGGCTGTATCTCGCGGGCGATGCGGTCGCGGATGCTGGCACAGAGATTCAGTTGTTCCCCGATACGGCGCAAGGTCTCATCGTCGGCCGCCTGACAAATCTTCTTAATGGGCTCTATCGCCTGCAACGCTACGCGCAGCTGCACGATATCGCGGGGCGACACGCGTCCTGTGACCACCTTGGAGGTGATGCGCTCCAGATCGCCGATCAGCCGCAGCTGGTCGGTCATCAGCTCTCGGAACTCAGGATGGCGGAAACAATAGTCCACCACATCCAGACGGCTGTTGATCTGCACCGTGTCGCGCAGCGGGAACAGCATCCAGCGATGGAGCAGGCGTGCGCCCATCGGCGTGATGGTATGGTCAATCACATCCAGCAACGAGCGTCCGCCGTCGTTCAGCGGATAGATCAGTTCCAGATTGCGCACGGTGAATTTGTCCAGCCGCACATAGCGTTCCTCTTCGATCCGACTGATGTGCGTGATATGCTGTAGTTGGGTGTGCTGGGTCAGTTCCAGATACTGCAGGATGGCACCCGCAGCAATCACGCCAGCCCGCAGCCCGTCTATACCGAAGCCCTTGAGGTTCTTGACCTCGAAATGGCGGGTCAGCTTGTCGTGGGCGGTTTGGCTGGTGAACACCCAGTCATCCAACTCGAAGGTGACGAACTTCGTCCCGAAACAGCCTTCGAACATCCCCTTGCGTCCGCGCTCGTAGAGCACTTCCTTGGGCCCGAAATTGCCGATGAGCTTATCCACGTATTCTGCAGGCCCCTCGCCCACCAGCCATTCACCCGTGGAGATATCCAGGAAGCTGACGCCCACGAGGTCTTCCTTCATGAAATGAACAGCAGCCAGGAAGTTGTTTTCGCGATAGTTGAGCACCGTGTCGGCCATCGCCACGCCGGGCGTCACCAACTCCGTGATACCACGCTTGACCAGCTTCTTCGTGAGCTTGGGATCCTCCAGCTGGTCGCAGATGGCCACGCGCCTGCCTGCCCGCACCAGCTTGGGGAGATACGTGTCGAGAGCGTGATACGGGAAACCTGCCATCGCCGTGTTCTCGTTCTCGCGACCGTTGTTGCGCTTCGTGAGCGTGATGCCGAGAATATCGGCAGCCTCCACCGCATCCTGCGCATAGGTCTCATAGAAATCCCCGCACCTGAAGAGCAGGATTGCATCCGGGTGCTTCGCCTTCAGGTCGAAGAACTGTTTCATCATAGGGGTTATATCGGCCATATCTTGTCTTGTTATATCCTATATTCTCTTGTCTATAATTGTGCTACGGCAAAGATGAGCAACGCATAGCGGGCGGCCTTTCCGATCAGGATGGCCAGCGCCGATTGCCAGGGGTTCGCCCGTGTGAAGCCCAGCGTGATGGCCACGACACTGCCGAACACCGGCAAGAAGGTCACCAACCCGATCCAAGCTCCGTAGCGCCCCATCCAACGCTGTGTACGCTCCACCTTCTCACGCTCCACGTGCAGGTATTTCTCAATCCACTCCATCTTTCCGAACGTGCCGACCCAATAGTTGAACATCGAGCCCGCAACATTACCCACGGGGGCATTGACGAAGAGCCAGACCGGATCCAGCCCCGCCAACTGCAACCCCAACAGCACCGCTTCGCTGCTGAACGGTATGAAGCTGCCGGCAAGGAATGCGGCAATGAGCATACCGATATATCCCCAGGATTGAAGCAGTGCGAGTATTGTAGCCATATACAGTCGAATACGTTATTTAAAATGGTAGCCACGAGGCGGGCGCGAGACAGCACACCCCCACTCCTACAAGGGCGAGGCAGCAAATCACGAACCACGCATTCGTCAGCCACGTATGAGCGAGTGCGAAGAAATGCGCAGCCGTAGGAGCCGTGCTCAGGATCAGCAGCGGGAAAAGCTGGTAGAAAGCTGTAGGCTGACACAGCAGCCACAGCAGCAACACCACCTGCGTGAGCATCAGGCAATAGTAGCACATGCGCACACCTATCTTGTCGTCGTAGTTGTTGCGGTAATAATGGATAAAGCCCGTCGTTCCCGTGAGCGCCACGAAAGCCGAGGCGGCTGCCTCTGCCCTGTGTGCCTCCATGTGAGCTCTGATGCCTTCAATCGACGGTGGCCAATAGAAAGGCTCTTGAAATGATGAGATGACGGCGGCCAGGTGAGCGCCCAGCACCGTTGTGTCGCCCAGGAACAGCGCCACCGCTCCCCAAAACCAATAGGGCAGCACCACCCCCATCAGCCAGGCTCCCAGCACGCGCTGCGAGAGTCCACGCATGAAGATGCCCTGTCCCACCAGCAGCACCGGTGCCAGCCAAAGGAACGGAGCCCACGCCAGACTGCCCAGGGATATACATAGGGCCGCTTGGAAACTGTCTATAGGCGCTTCCCGCTTCTCGTAGCTTCGGAACAGCGCGTAGAACGCCAGCGCCAGAAAGAAAGTCAGAATCTGCCCGACACCGATGGGGTGCAGGAAACCGCACACGCCCATCGTCAGCACAAACACCACAGAGGTCATCTGGGAGCGTACGCGCAACAAAGTGTTGACAACCACCAGTCCCGCCAGCACCAACGTGGTCAGCGCACACGCCAGCCACCCGTACAGGTAGTCCCACGAAAAAGCACCCTGCGGCAGCCACCACAACAGCGTTGCCACAGCGCACGCCATGGGGAACGTCGCAGAGCTCTCGGCTATCTTATTTTGCAGGCGTCGCTTCATCTTTCTATAAGTCGGCCCCTATGTCTCTGCGGAAATACTTGCCCTCAAAGCTGATCATGCTGGCGCCTTCAAAGCTCCGGGCCAGTGCCTCCGCTTTGTCCTTGCCATAGCTGGAGACGGCGATCACTCGCCCTCCGGCTGTCACCAGCTTTCCTTCAGCATTGCGCGCCGTACCGGCATGGAACACCACACTGTCTTCAACTTTGAACTGTATCTCCTTCCCCTTCTCATACTTGCCCGGATAGCCGCCGCTGACCAGCATCACGCACACCGCCGAGCGCGGGTCGAACTCGATAGCCCTGCGGCCTAAATCGCCCTCGGCCACGCCCTCGAGCAAATCCACGAGATCGCTCTTCAGACGCAGCATCACGGTCTCCGTCTCGGGGCCGCCCATCCGGCAGTTGTACTCAATCACCTTGGGGTCGCCGCCGCAATTGATCAGGCCGAAGAAGATAAAACCCTTGTAGTCGAGGCCCTCGGCGGCTAAGCCCTCCACCGTGGGACGGATAATCCTGTCCTCAACCTTCTTCATCCAAGCCTCATCCGCAAACGGCACTGGCGACACAGAGCCCATGCCGCCCGTATTCAGTCCCGTATCGCCCTCGCCGATGCGCTTGTAGTCCTTGGCCTCGGGCAGGATCTTGTAGTCCTTGCCGTCGGTGAGCACGAAGACCGAACATTCGATACCGCTCAGGAACTCCTCGATGACCACGCGCGCCGAAGCCTGACCGAACATACCGCCCAGCATCTCCTTCAGCTCCTTCTTGGCTTCCTCCAGCGTCGGCAGAATCAGCACGCCCTTGCCGGCGCAGAGGCCGTCGGCCTTCAGCACGTAGGGGGGCTGCAGCGTTTCCAGAAACGCCAGACCGGCCTCCACGTTCGTGCCGTCGAACGTCTGATAGGCAGCTGTGGGGATGCCGTGACGCTGCATGAACCCCTTGGCAAAATCCTTGGAGCCCTCGAGCTGCGCACCCGCCTTGGACGGCCCAATCACAGGGATATCCTTCAGCTGCGCATCCTCGCGGAAGAAGTCGTAGATGCCCTTCACCAACGGGTCCTCGGGGCCCACGACCACCATGTTGACGCCGTGCTCCAGCACAAAGCGCTTGATGCCCTCGAAGTCATCAGCCTTCAGGGGCACATTCTCACCCACTTCCTCGGTGCCGGCATTGCCCGGCGCGATATACAATTTCTCCAACTTCGGAGACTGCGCTATTTTCCAGGCGAGGGCGTGCTCACGGCCACCACTGCCCAATAACAAAATCTTTTTCAATTCACAATTCATAATTCAAAAATCCCTTATTCTTTACCACAGATTTCACAGATTACACGGATTATTTTTGTTTCTTGAATTCTTTAATTATAATTGAATTTCACGGATTTTATGCGAAAGGCTGCGCGGCTTTCGAATCCCCACGCTGACTCGTATCGGCACCTTGCGTAGCGTGCCGCTTTAATCTGTGTAATCTGTGGTGTATCTTCAATTTTTCAATTTTTCAATTACTTCAGGTGGTCCTCAAAGTAGCGGGTGATGCGCTCGTGCAGGTGCACCTGATCCGTGCCGAACATGTTGTGTCCGTCGCCGGGGTAGAGGAACAGGTCGGGCTGTGTGCCCGCGTCTATGCTGGCGCGGATGAACGAGAGCGTGTGCTGCGGCACGCAGGTCGGGTCGTTGTAGCCCAGGATGATCTGCAGGCGGCCCTTCAGGTTCTTGGCCTTCGGCAGCAGGCTCGACGAGGCATAGCCCTCGGGGTTCTCCTGCGGAGCGTCCATATAACGCTCGCCGTACATCACCTCATAGTACTTCCAATCCACCACAGGACCTCCGGCCACGCCCACCTTGAACACATCGGGGTAGGTGCACATCAGGTTCGTGGTCATGAAACCGCCGAAGCTCCAGCCGTGCACGCCCAGGCGGTCGGCATCCACGTAGGGCAGGCTCTTCAGGAACTCCACGCCGCACATCTGGTCCTTCATCTCCTCGTCGCCCAGGTGGCGGAAGGTGGCCTGCTCGAACTTCTGGCCGCGGAACTGCGACCCGCGATTGTCGAGCACGAAGATGATATAACCCTTCTGTGCCATATAAATCTCCCAGCCGCGGAAGTAGTAGCCGCGCGAAGCCTGCACGTTGTGCGCATGAGGACCGCCATAGACATACACCACCGTGGGGTACTTCTTCGCGGGGTCGAACCCTACGGGCTTGATGAGGCGGTAGTAGAGGTCTGTCTCGCCGTCGGCGGCCTTGATGCTGCCACTCGTGATTTCCGGCACCTCGTAGTCCTTCCACGGATCTTCAGCCGTAAGCAGATTCACGCTCTTGCCGGTCTTCGTGTCCGTGAGTTCCACGCGTCTTGCCACTGTCGGCGAAGAATACGTGTCAATGAGTAGCTGGCCGCTGGCACTCAGCGTGGCACTATGCACGCCCTCGCCTGCAGAGATGAGCGTTGGCAGCGCTGGGCTGTCCTTCATCTTCGATCCTTTATCTTTCATCCCCACCGCGTGAATCGTGTGGTGTAGCGGATGCGTCACATTGCCGATGAACAGGGCTGTTTTCTCCTTCTGATTGAAGCCCAGGAACTCGCGCACCGTGAACTCACCCGGCGTCAGCAGGCTCACGCTCACGTGGTCGCAGACCGTGCCGCCGCCCGCTGCCGAGCGCCATTCGGGGTAGGTCCGTTTCTTCAGGTCAATCACGTAGAGGTGGTTCCAGTTGTCGCGACTGCTCTGCATGACAGCCTTCCCTTCGTCCCACGGCAGGAACGACAGCGTGTGCAACGGCTCCACGTACTTCGGGTGCTTCTCCTCCACGAGCGGCTCCGCATCCTTCGCGCCCGTGGCAGCGTCGTAGCCGAAAAGCTGCATGTAATCCTGTTGGCGGTTCAGCTCAAACACATAGAGCTTCCGCCCGTCGGGCGCCCACGAGAGATTCGTCATATAGTCGGCCTTCGGCTTCGGATTCTCCAGCCACACGGTCTGCCGCGTCCTGGCGTCGAACACCGCCACGCTCACGTCCTCGCTCTCCTCGCCCGCCATCGGGTATTTATCCACATACGTCTGCGCTATCCGCTTCGTGATATCCACCTGCGGGTAGCTCGGGATACGGCTCTGATCCTTCTTGTAGAACGCCAGCCGCTCCCCGTCGGGGCTCCAGAACAGGCCGCTGTAGATGCCGAACTCCTCGCGGCTGACGCTGTGGCCATACACCACATCGTCGTTCCCGTCCTGCGTCAGTTGCAGGCGCGTGCCGTCGGCCAGCTGCACGAACACGTTGCTGCCGATACAGTAGGCCATATTACGGCTCCGGGCATTCCACACCAACTCGCTCGCACCCTCTTGGATGCTGCCGCGCCACACCACAGCCTTCTTCTCGAAGTCGATAAGCACAATCTCCTTCGGCGTTTGCACCTTCACCACCGGCTGGTCGGCATAGGGAAACTCCAGCTGCGTGCACGTCCGCACCACCTTCTCCCCCAGCACCTCATTCAGCTCATCCGCCGTGAACAATATCTCATCGTCAATTTTCAATTTTCCATTTTCAATTTTCAGTTTTGCCTCCTCCACCGTCAGCTCCACAGCCCGTTCGCCCCACCACGTGGAGAACATATACTTCGGTTGCAGGCTCCAGTACGTGGAACCGCCCGGCATCAAATCATCGAGCGTAAAGCTCTTCTTCACATTCTGTGCCATCATTGTCGTTGTCGCCACCACCAGGGCCGCCATTAAAACAAACCTTTTCATATCTTATTTAATTCACAATTCACAATGCATAATTCACAATTCACAATGCATAATTCACAATTACATTCCATTATCCCCCTCGGGGGATTACAGGGGGGCCTTCAATTCTTTCCTCATCCCACCGTGTTCTCCAACGACAGGCTGAGCAGTTTCTGCGCCTCCACGGCAAATTCCATCGGCAGCTTGTTCAGCACGTCCTTGGCATAACCGTTGACAATCAGGCCCACGGCCTCCTCCTGCGGAATACCGCGCTGCTGGCAGTAGAACAGCTGCTCCTCCGAGATCTTCGAAGTCGTAGCCTCGTGCTCCACCACCGCCGAGGGGTTCTGCACATCCATATACGGAAACGTATGCGCCCCGCAGGTGCTCGAGAGCAGCAGGCTGTCGCAGCTCGAGTAGTTGCGCGCACCCTCCGCCTTCGGAGCCACGCGCACCAAGCCGCGGTAGCTGTTCTGCGAACGCCCCGCGCTGATACCCTTCGAGATAATCGTCGAGCGCGTGCGCGGAGCCAGATGAATCATCTTCGTCCCCGTGTCGGCCTGCTGGAAATTATTCGTCACAGCCACGCTGTAGAACTCAGCCTGCGAGCCCTCGCCCGCCAGCACGCACGACGGGTACTTCCACGTAATCGCCGAGCCCGTCTCCACCTGCGTCCACGACAGCTTGCTCCGCTCGCCGCGCAGCAGCCCGCGCTTCGTCACCAGGTTCAGCACGCCGCCTCGCCCATCCTTGTCGCCCGGGTACCAGTTCTGCACCGTCGAGTACTTCACCTCGCCGCGCGCCTCCACCACAATCTCCACAATCGCCGCGTGCAGTTGGTTCTCGTCGCGCATCGGCGCCGTGCAGCCCTCCAGATAACTCACGTAAGCATCCTCGTCGCACACGATCAGCGTGCGCTCGAACTGACCCGTGCCCTGAGCATTGATGCGGAAGTACGTGCTCAGCTCCATCGGACAGCGCACACCCTTTGGGATATACACAAACGAACCGTCGGAGAACACCGCACTGTTCAGCGCAGCAAAGAAATTGTCGCGGTAAGGAACCACCGAACCCAGATACCGCTTCACCAGCTCCGGATGCTCGCGCACAGCCTCGCTGATGCTGCAGAAGATAATCCCCTGCTCAGCCAGCTTCTCGCGGAACGTCGTCTTCACGCTCACGCTGTCCATCACAGCATCCACCGCCGTGCCGCTCAGCGCCAGGCGCTCCTCCAGCGGAATACCCAGCTTGTCGAACGTCTTCATCAGCTCCGGGTCAATATCCTCCAGCCCCTTCGGCCCCTTCTTCTTCGACGCCGTCGGGTCTGCATAGTACGAAATCGCCTGATAGTCTATCTCCGGCATCCGCAGATGGCCCCATGTGGGCTCCTCCTGCGTCCGCCAGTAGCGGAACGCCTGCAGCCGGAACTCCAGCAGCCACGCCGGTTCACCCTTCTTCTCCGAGATCAGGCGCACCGTCTCTTCCGTCAGGCCACGCTCCATGATCTCCGTCTCCACATCCGTCGTGAAGCCGAACTCGTATGTCTTCGAGATAATATCCTCTTTTAATTCCTCATTCTTCATTCTGCAAAGATACTCATTATAATCGCAACAAAACGAATTACGCGTCCCCTTTTGGCATTATTTAACGTTCGCGCGCGTATAATAATAAAAAAACGGGGCCGTGTCGCATCAGACATAGCCCCGTTAATTGTGAATTGTTTACTGTTCATTGTTCATTGTTCGCTCGGCGCTTCTTAAGACTCGCATTGCTCGAATAAGCATCGCTTTGGGCTGAGCGGCGACGCTTCGCTGCGAAGTAATCGGCTGTGCCGCTCCATACTTGGAGAATTGTTAATTGTTAATTGATAACTGTTAACTGAAGATGAATGGTCCTCTACCCATGCAGCTGGTCGTTGTCAGGGCGGTGAGAAACGCGGTGAGTGCAGCTACTACCATCTTCACTGCCAACTCAATGAATCGTTGCTTATTCATTTTTTCTTAGAAACAAATTTGCATAATGTGAATAATTTAAACCATAAATAATTATTGACCTCTTTTATTCGAACACGGATTTCACGGATTCTACGGATTAGAACCTAAATCTTTAAAAATATTTTACATCGAAAAACGCGGAAGAAACGAAAATCTTTTTGCTCGCAGAGAACGCAGATTAAGCAGAGTTCGCAGAGATATTGCACTTAAATCTTACTTAAATCGGCACCTAAATTTTTTTTGCGGCGCCCTACGGGCGGAAATCTTTCAAAATCTTATTCAAAATCTCTCAAAAATTTTTGAACGCAGAGGTCGCAGAACTATCCGATTTCGCAGAGGAGTTTGCGGTGGCGGTGATAGGGATAGGTTGCACAACCTTAGTTTGTGCGCCCTTGAAGTTTTTGAGGCAGCCATCTTAAAAGCTAGCTTTTAGAGTGGCAGTCCTCAAAAGCTTCTAGCTTCCAAGGCTCGCCTTGGAGCGTAATCCCTATCTCCGAGCGGGGCCTGAAATAATTCGTCAAATTAGTGTAATTCTTCAAGTGTGAAGCGTCGCTTTGCGCCGAGCGCGTTGATGAAAAAAACATCCCCTATCTACTAGTGGTGGCATTCGAAAGCCGCGGAGCCTTTCTTGAAGTGTCAAGCGTCTCTTCGAGCCGAGCGCGCTGATAATTTGTGAAATTCGATAAAAATTGAATCAGATCAATAGGACATGTAATTCGTGAAATTCGTGCAATTCGTGGTCAAAAAATAATCCGTGTAATCAGCGTAATCTGTGGTGCTGGAAAAGTGGTGAGGGCGCTTGCGCGCCACCCACCTAACAGAATTAAGGTTCGTCGTTGCCTTCGTCGTCGGGATCGCTCCAGTCGGCGCTCTGCTGTCCGGCCTTCTGCGCCTTCTTGGCGGCAGCCTGGGCCTTGCGCGTGGTGACGAACTCGAAGTTGAAGTCGCTGCGCTTCAGGTCGAGACCAGCACCCAGCTCGTAGTTCACGTTCACGCGCTTGATGTTGTCGGCGGTGAAGGCCTCCATGGCCGTCTTGGCGGGCGTGTCCTCGGTGGCGGCTACAGCCTCGGCACCCTCGGAGGTGATGCTGGGCGTGAAACGTCCCAGGTCGCCCAGTTCGATGGCGTTGCCCTCGGTGATGGCCTCCTTGATGCAGGCGCACATGTCGGTGAGCACGCCCACGATGGTGCCCTTGCAATAGACGCTGTTGTGCTCGTGGATGTGGGCAGCGAGCGCGTTGATGTCGAGTACGCCGTTCAGCTGCAGGGTGGCGTAGGCCTTTTCTGCGTCCTCGGGACGCATGGGGTTCTTCTGTGTGTGAAGAGAATACTTAAGTGTGGTTTGCATAATGTTTGAAAGGTTAAAGCGCCTG